>JRHI01000082.1_pt1 | contig 96325 bp, 93 predicted proteins | sample 215371 | NCBI WGS metagenome assembly JRHI01 (sample SAMN02929681, study PRJNA255918) | sediment metagenome | biome: cave system; feature: Ice Cave; material: Sediment; isolation source: sediment from deep within a dark volcanic ice cave with no known source of... ...
GATCTGGGCGACGAGGGCCAGGCCGAGGGTGTCCACGGCGTCGGCGGGCCCCAGGGAGCGGCCCTCCTCGACCAACACGATCAGCCCGTCCGCTTGGCCCGCATCGGCCTGTAGGGCGGCTCTGAGGGCGAGGTAGCACGGTCCCCGCACCACCACGTACCACTCCGCTCCTGCCGTGCGCCAGGCGTCTCGTGGAAGGGTTCCTCCGTCGATGACGACGATGTCGACGTCGTGAGTCATCTTGCGGGCCAACCGGAGTGATGGTGTGACCTCGATGGTGCCTTGTGCGTCGCCGGGGATGCCGAGCAGCGCGGCCATGTCGGTCGGGTCCTGGGCGACCAGCAGCGTTCTGTCGTGGGCGGCGGCGTGGACGGCGAGCGCCGCTGCTGTGGTGCTGGTGCCCTGGCCACCGCGGGCGCCGATCAACACGATCGTGCGGGTCACGGATGACTCCCGCCGATCACGGGACACTCACGGCGCAATATCGGGCCGATCACACTTTTCGGTGTGACCCAGGAGGGGGCGGGGCAGGCGGCGGGCTTCCCCGACGGTCGCCGCCTGCCCACCCCGATCTGTCCGACACCAGCGGAGGCGATCACCGGGATGCGGCTTTGGCGTGGGCCATGCGGTCGAGATCGGTCTGGTGCACGGCGGCCAGGTGGGCCGGGAGCCGCATGATGTGGCGGCGGGCTAGGGGCGGGAAATGCCGGCGCATGGCCAGCTCGTCGCCGGCGATCACCGCCATGTCGAAATCGACCAACCGCCCGAGGGCACGGGAGATCACCTTGGAGTGCCGGCCGGTGCCGCCGCCCAGGCCGAGCTGACCGGCGAAAGCGCCGAGCGGGACAGTGATCCCGTCGGGTGAGTGCTCCAGGGCCCGCGCCAGCGCCCGGGCCGCCAACGTGGCGCTGGGCCCNGASCNSRGWCMSCYWGNTNWGRTCYMCMSGTWGYSSGAGNCSGRKSYCSAACCCGAGCGAGTCGATCACCGGGTCCTCCATCGCGACGACGCGGAGCGGATCGTGAACAGCGAGCCAGTCGAGGCTACGCACGGCATTCTCCTTGGGAAGGGAAGTGGTGGCATGGAAAGCCCGTTGAGGCCAGTCGTCAAGAACTTTGATGCCAGCGGTGCTTGACACGTACGTGTCAACCGCTCAGGCGTCGTCGTCGTCGATGCGATCTTGCGGACACTGGCGCCCAGGGAGGCGAGGCGCATGTACCCGGCGGCCTCCTCGACCGCGCCGAGCGGGACGCCGTCGTTCTCGTTGAGCATCGTCTCGCACTGCTCGGCGTCGGTCAGGGTCCGCACGATGCAGGGCAGGACCTCGACGACGGTTTGGCGCCACGCGGCCAGTCGGCGATGGCCAGCCACGACCAGATAGGTGCCGTCGTCGCTGTGCGGGGTCACGATCAGCGGGACCAGCACGCCCATCTCCCGTATCGATCCCGCCAGGCGAGAGATGCCGTCGAGGCGTTGCCGGAGGTTGTGCGGGTTCGCGACGAGAAGGTCGATCGCGATGTCGACCAGGGTCGGTTGGGTTGAGGTCGGGAAAGTCACGGTTGGCTCCTCTCAAGGCCGTGCTCGGAAAGGATCTGTTGGCAGAGGGCGGGCCAACCCGGCCCGCAAGGGGTGACCGTGAACGCCCCGTCTGTGAGGCGCACCTCGACCGCGTCGGCGCCCCTGGACACGATCCACGTCCGGCCGTCAACCGAGGCGACGGCGCGGGCCTGCCCCACGGCCAGAGCCACGCTCGCTGTTGCCTGGCCGCGTCGGCCCGTGCTGTCGACGACCCGCAATCGAGCGTTGGGGACGGGCGGCGGCGGGAAGAGCGTGGCCTGGTAGCCGGGCACGAGCATCATGCTCCGCCTTTTTCGTCTTGACGCGTATGTGTCAACCCTCGACCACGTGACCGCTGAAGGCGCTCCCGGAGGGAGCGACCAGTCTGTGCGACACGGCCATCAAGTAACTTGACGGCGTGGACCACGAAAAGCTCGCGGCGCACGTAGCCGCTGCGGCCATGGAGAGAGCCCTGGTTTCGCTCCAGAAGCGCCGTCCCGATCTAAAGCTCGGCCCCCGAGCACGGGTGCCGGAGGAGGAAGCAGCCGCGCTGGTGCTCGATCAGCTTACCTACACCTGCGGGGTCGTCGCTCGGCTCCGCGCCGACGTCACGGATTACGTGATCGCGGCGCGTTCAGCTGGAGCGAGCTGGGCCAAGATCGGACCTGCACTCGGCGAGAGCCCGCAGACTGCTTTCAACCGCTACAAGCGACACGACGAACCCGATCGCCACCGGCAGACTGGGCGGCGACGAACTGTGTAGAAGACTCTGATCCGACGGCTGGGAGCATGCATGGACAAGGCGTACGACTATCGCAACTGTTCATCTTTGTTTGGCTACGCGGCCAGCGTGCACGCTCGTTCAGGAGGCATTTGCCAGCTGTGCGGATCCGGGTCCCAAGCAGTGGACTTCGACCTCTGGCGCCAGCTCACGGTCGAACACCTGATCGGCGCTAGCCAAGGGGGCTACCTGAACAGGATCCGGGATGCGCTGGCCGAGCACCTACCCGAGCTACCCGCCAGCGATCGTGAGGCGCTCGCTCGGCGCATCGACGAAGCGAACACCGTCACGGCGTGCTCCTTTTGCAACTCGACGACGAGCCGAAATCAGGCGCCCGTCGCGATGACAGCGGCCATCATGGCGGCGCCAGCCGACCCCGATGCCGTCTTCGCGGCCGTGACTGAGCGGCTAGCACTGGCACTCGAGGTAAAGCGTCGCGACGTTGGATGGAAGCTCGCAGCGGTCAGGAAGGCGTTCGACGACTTGGTCGCTCCCGGTCTGCTGTCAGCCCGCGGGTAGGGATTGCCTTAGGGCCGTTGCCGGAAGCCCCTCACTCTTGAGCTTGGGGTCTGGAAGGCGAGTGGCCGGCGCCAAGGCGATGCGTTGACGTCATCGAAGGGCATGCCGACGAGTGCTTCCCGACGGTCGCTCTCGGGCGGGATAATGCTTCACGGTCCTCTTCTTTGGTTGGTCAGAGCGTGTTGATCGTGATCACGCTGACGTGCGGGCGGCTCTGGCCAGTCGGCCCTCAGCGCGGTAGCGGCGTTGGTAGACGGTGCTGATGTCGAGGCCTTCGAGATCGGCGAGCTCCTGGCAGGAACGGTCCGCTATCCGGGTGAGCACGATCACGCGGGCGCCGTCGCTCGACAGGCGATGGGCGCGGACCGCCTCGTCGATCAGATTCAGGACCAGCTCACCGGCAGCCGGCTCGGATGTCGCTGCCGGGGCAGATTCCAGGGTGGTGAGCGAGCCGATCGGTCCGAGCGCGGAGCCGAGGGCGAGGTCCTTCATGAGCTGACGCCACACGACCTGGCGGGTGTCTCGGACAATGTTGGCGGCGATGCGCTCGGGGCGACGCTCGATCGGATAGGTCCGGATCCGTGCGTAGGCGGCGGCGATCACGGCGCTGGCGGTCTCCTCGTTGCCCAGACGTCGGCTGTGGGCACCGACAATCGATTTGAGGCCCGGCATCAACGTCTGGAGGAGGGTCCTAGCGGCCAAGTCATCGGAGGGTGCTCGCCGAGCCAGCGCGGCCAGGACGCGGTCGGCCTCGGCCGGCCTTCGCTTGGCGGTGGCCAACGTGAGCACGGCGCCGAGCCGGTCGATACCCCAAAAGGCGGTGTCAGTCGTCCAGTCGGTTGGAAGCTGTACATGGGCGAGGGTGACAACCCATTCGCGATCCAGCGCGTCGATGAGGAGGGCCATGTCCGGGAGTGTGCGAGACGATGCTCACACGGAATCCCAACAGAAACTCACACGTCACTCACATATCCGGAGAGGCGACCCGCAGACGTCGCCAACTCCGCGCGACGCGGGCCAACGACGACATCCCGTGCGAAACCACCTTCCGGAGTTCGGAACATGGCTACTCCGCGGGCCACCCCCAAGCGTTTGATCGACGCGTCGCGCCGTCCTCGGAGTCCGATTGTCGGTCAACGCGTACTGGACCGCCGGCCGACTCAGCTGATCGTCGACACGCAAAGCCAAGTTCGATGCAGGACCGCTGACCGCCTGTCGCCGGCCAGCGAGATGGGACCGGGGTGGCGGCGGTCACGGAGACGACGACATGGCGTCCGGCCGCTGCCCGCCCACGTTCGGCACGGACTGCATCGGGTCGCCCGGGCTCAGGCCGCTGGGTTGGTGCCACCGTCACCATCGATGAACTTGTCCAGCGCCTTGCGAGGAACTACGAGCCTTCGGCCGAGCCGTATGGCCGGAAGGTCATGGCGCGCCACGAGCTGGTAGGCGAGGCTGCGGGAGATGCCCAGCAGGTGGGCGGCCTCGGGCACGGACAGCACGAGGCGCAGTTGGTGTTCCTCTGCGTCGTTCACGCCTGGGAGGATGCGCCTCGACCCTCACCGCGAATCTCAACGAAATCACACGCGGCAATCACAGCTGAGCGCTCGTACCCTTCCACGACCCCCGGCGCACACTCGAATCGCACAAATGGCAGGTCACCGTCCCCGCGGCTCGATTGACCCTGGGAGGCGTCAACGCCCGAACGAACTTCTCGAAGTCGATCCCGACGGCCACTCCATCCGTCTAATGAGAGTGCGCCAGGAACCTGATCGCCGACCGGTCGGCGATCAACGGAGACTCACACTCCGCTCACAGCGCCGTGAGCGACCCGATTGACACCGACGCGTCAATGCATCGGTGGACTCTCCGCTGAGGCTGGCAACGGGTTAGCACCACGCCGCTTGTCGAACCTTCCATCTGCGATCGGTGTTCGACAATGCGGCCGCTTACCTAACTCCAAGCGAGGTGGTTGGCATGATTCGCTGATATCGGAGCGAATGGACTGGATCGCGGCGCATACAGGCGCCACGGCGACCCCGCTCCGCCTTGGCCGCCCACCTGATCTGGAGTATTCGGCTGAAACCCAAAGCCGGGCAGGAAGCCAGCTTGTGGCCGTTAGGCGACGTCGGTCTCGATGACACGACAGATGAGCGCGTCCTGGCCGGAGCGGGCGGCGTCGTTGGCCCGGTCTCGGGCGGCGATGAGGGTGGCGCGCAGCGCCTTGAGGTCGGCCATGGTGTGGTCGATGTCGGCGAGCCGGCGGTCGAGCAGGCCGATAACGGCGGCGCACGGCTGGGTGCCGTGGCGTCGGAGGTCGATGATTCGGCGAATCTCGTCGAGGCGCAGCCCGACGGCCCGGGCTTGCCGGATGAAGCGCAGCACGGCCAGGTCGTCGGGTCCGTAGGTTCGGTAGCCGGCGGCCGTGCGCTCGGCGGGCGCGAGCAACTCGCGGCCCTCGTACAACCGGATGGCCTTGGGGCTCACCCCGGACAACTTGGCGGCCTGGCCGATGGTCACCCTGTCGTCGCCCACGCCGACCTCCTCAACCCCGCTTGACCTTACCCCAGGGTCAAGCTTCTACCGTGTCCGGCATCGACTCCGACCTTGCACCGAACAACGCCGACTGGCAGTCGCGAAGCCGCTGATGGCACCGGACACTGCTGCACCGTCCGAGGGCTTCATGGTGGCGCCCCGCCGCCTGGTGTGGTTGTTGGCAGCGGTCACCTTCCTGGTGTTCTTCCAAGCGTTCATGGTGGCGCCCCCGATCCCGCGCCTGGCCCACCTCTTCGATTCGAGCACCGGCACGGTCGGGCTGGCGTTGCCCGCCTACCTCATCCCTTACGGCGTCATGACTCTGGTCTGGGGGCCGCTGTCGGACCGGGTAGGTCGCGGCCCTGTCATCCTCGGCTCGCTCGGCGCCTTTGTCGTGCTCACGGCGGCGACCGCTGCAGCGTCCACGGCCGGCACTTTCCTGGCGGCGCGAGTGGTGACAGCGGTCGGCGCCAGTGGGGTGGTGCCGATCGCGTTGGCCTTGATCGGCGACCTCGTCCCCTACGCCGAGCGGGGCCGGGCGCTCGGGACCTTCTTCGGGGCGATGGCCGGCGGCATCGCCTTCGGGTCGAGCGCCGGAGCGCTCCTCGAGCCCGTCATCGGCTGGTGCGGCCTGTTCGTGGGCGTCGCCACCCTCGCCACCGGCGGTTTCGCCGCCCTCGTCGGCGAACGCCATGTCCTGAGCCGCGGCCCGCCCGGCCCGGCCGCCCCGCCGGGTGTCGTAGCCCGCAACTACCTGCGGCTCGTCGCCGACGGTCGAGCCCGGCGGACCTTCGTCTACGTGTTGGTCAACGCCATGGTCCACTCCGGCATCTACACCTGGCTGGGCTTGTACTTTCAGCGCCGGTTCGGGCTCGGCGAGGTCGGCATCGGCCTGGCCCTGTTGGGCTACGGCGTTCCCGGTTTCGTCCTCGGCCCAGTGATCGGCCGCCTCGCCGACCGCCACGGCCGGGCCAGACTGATCCCGCTCGGCGTCGCCGTCGCAGCTATCTCCGCGTTGCTCCTGGCCCCGCACCTGCCGTTGGCCGTGCCAGCGGTGACGGTGGCCGTGTTGTCGTTGGGCTACGACCTCACCCAGCCGCTGCTGGCCGGCATCGTCACCTCATTGTCCGCGCAACGCGGCCAGGCCATGGGACTCAACATGTTCACGCTGTTCGTCGGCTTCGGGCTCGGGAGCCTCGTCTTCCAAGAGTTGCTGCACCTCGGCTTCGCCACCGCCCTGGTCGTGTTCGGGGTCGCCGGGCTCCTGGCCGCCGCGGTCGCCGTCCCGCTGTTCCGCACCGAGACGGCAGGCGGCCATTGAGCGCCGCATCTGACGCCGAGGGCCACCAAGACCGGTCGGGGCTACGACGTGCGTTGGCCAAGCCGGGCTTCCGCCGGTTCTTCGCGGCGCGGACCATCAGCCAATGGGGTGACACCTTCAACTCGGTCGCCCTGGTCATCCTCGTCTACCGGCTCACCGGCTCCGGGCTCAAGGTCGGGGCCGCCGTCGTATTCGAGATCGTCCCCGTTCTGGCGTTCGGGTTCCTGGCCGGCGCCCTGGTCGACCGACTCCCTCGCCGGCGAGTCATGATCGGCGCCGACGTCGGCCGAGCGCTCATCGCCGCAACCCTCGCCTTGTCGCACACCAACCTGGTCGTCATCTACGCCGCCGCCTTCGGACTGTCGGCGCTGACCGTGTTCTTCAACCCGGCCGCCGCCAGCGTGGTGCCCGTCCTGGCCGGCGAGGACAACGTGGTGGGGGCCAACTCGGCGGTGTGGTCGGCGGCCGTGCTGTCCCAGATCGCCCTCGCCCCCGCCGCCGGCGGGCTCGTCGCGATAGCCGGCGCGGGGCCTGCGTTCGCCATCAACGCCGCCTCCTTCGCCGCCTCCGCCGCCCTCCTCATCAGACTCCCGCTCCCCGACCGACACCTCGGGGGCCCCGGCGGCAGGCTCCACGACGTCGTCGAGGGGCTGCGCACCATTCGCGAGAGCCGGTTCCTGCGCACTCTGTCCGCCGTCCAAGTCCTCGCCGCCCTGTCCGCCGGCGCCACCTCGGCGTTGCTGGTCGTCCTCGCCGAACGCCACCTCCACGTCGGCGCCGCCCGCTTCGGGCTGCTTCTCGGGGCCATCGGCGTAGGCGCCGGCTTCGGGCCCCTCGTCCTCGGGCGCTTCGTGCGCGATGTCCGCCGGCCCGGCTGGCTGTTCGGCCCCTACCTACTGCGCGGCGCCGTCGACCTCACCCTGGCCGTCACGACCAGCTTCCCGGTCGCCCTCGGCGCCCTCGCCGTTTACGGGATCGGGACCTCCACTGGCAACGTCACCTACAACTCGGTCCTGCAGACCACCGTCCCCGACCGCCTCCGCGGTCGCGTGTTCGCGTTCTTCGACGTCGTCTGGCAGACCGGCCGCCTCGCCAGCATCGCCGCGGGCGGCATCCTCGCCGACCAGCTGGGAATCACCGCCGTCTACCTCATCGGGGCTGCGCTTCTCATCGGCGCTGGCGTGCTCGGCGTGACCCAAGCGGGTGAGGTCATGGTTCGCGAATGACGCAAGGGGACCTCCGACGCCAAAACTAGTCTCAACGAGACCGACGCCGCGCTGGCCCAGGCCGAGCCGCACCTGGCCAAAGACGAGCGGCCGTCTCGGTCGTCGTCTACCGACTCCTCGACACCGGGCAGCCCGTGCATCGACCGGGATCGACCGATCACGGGGACAGGTCTCGCCGTTTGAGCAGCGCGGCAGATGCGGCGGTGCCAGCGGCAGCAACTCCGAGAAGGACGGCGAGGGAGCTCCAGGGGAGAGTGCCGTGGGCGAGCACGTCGGCGGGCACGTAGTAGTGGAACGGACTGATGTATCGAAGGCTGGCGGCTTTGGACCACGCGAGGGCGATGAAGTTCACTGCGAAACCGACGGCGCCGACGGTCACGGTGGCGCCGATGACTTGTGCTCTGCGTCGGCCGGCGGCCGACACGGCAATGGCGGGGCCCGCGATGCAAAGCCCGAGCGCGAGGCCGAGTGCGCCGCTGGTGGCGACCCGGTCGAGGGGGATGGCCTGGCGGAGTTGCGGTGTGAGCTCGACGCCTGCGGCGATGGCGCCGGCGGCGGCGATGTTCAACACAACGAGGACGACGAACAGGGCGGCGATCCGTTCGGTGAGGAGGCGGGCCCGCGAGATGGGGCGCACCATGACCAGCTCGATGGTGCCGGCTTCGACGTCGGCGGCGAGCACCGCCGCGGCCAGGGCGCCGACGGCGGTGAGTTGCATGGCGATCCAAAACGGGTGGACGAGGCCGAAGCCGAGCAGACCGGGGTAGGTGGTGATGGGGACGCCGCCGCCCGAACCGCTGAGCGCTCGGAACAGCCCGGGGACGGCGTTGACCTCGCTGGCGAACAGCTTGTTCGGTGGACTGGCGCGGGCGATGGCGATGACGAGCCCTTCGAAGGTGGCCATGGCGAGCGTTAGGGCGGCCACCAGGCGACGCCGGTTGTGTAGCGCCAACCAGAACAGCGGGAAGCGTTCGCTCACCTGCACGCTTCGGTCTGTGGCTGAGCGTGACGGTAGAAGTCGAGGAACGCCTCGTCGAGGCCGGCTTCCTCGACGGTCACGTCTTCGACTGGGTGGGCGAGCAGCCCGCGTAGCGCGGCCACGACTTCGCCGGGTGCGATGAGTAGGCGTAGTTCGTCGCCTGTCCATTGCGGTGACCAGTCCTTGTCGATCGGGATCCCGCGACGGTCCCGTCCGGGCGCGAAGGTCAGCCGGACCCGCCGGACCCGCGCCTCGCGAAGGCTTGCGACTGTCTCCACCGCGACCAGGCGGCCGGCCCGGACGATGGCGACTCGCCGGCAGGCCCTCTGGACCTCGGGCAGGATGTGGCTGGACAGAAGACGGTGCGCCCGGCGCCAGCCGCCTCGTCGAGCAGCTCGAAGAAGGTCTCCTGCACGAGCGGGTCGAGGCCCTCGGTGGGCTCGTCCAGAATGACCATCTCGGGGTCGTGCTGGAACGCCTGGACGAGGCCGAGCTTTTGCTTGGTGCCGTGCGAGTAGCTATGCACCGGTTTGTCCAGGTCGGCTGCGGTGAGCATGAGCCGTTCGCATAGTTCGTGGCGCCGCGGCGTCGGGGCGCCTTGGAGGTCGCCGAGAAATTTGAGGTGACGGGCTCCGCTGAGCTCGCCGTAAAGGCGCAGCTCGCCGGGGAGGTATCCAATGCGAGGCGCAAGGGCCTTGTGGTCGGCGATGGGTCCAAGCCGAGCACCCGGACCTGTCCGGCGGACGGTGTGAGCAGGCCGACCAGACAGCGGATGGTGGTGGTCTTGCCGGCCCCGTTCGGCCCGAGGAACCCGAACACTTCGCCCTGGCCGACCTGCAGGTCGAGTTCGTCGACGCCGACGGAGGCTCCGTAGCGTTTGGTCAGCGACGACAGCTCGATGGCGGCGATCGCGGCTGGCTGGCTCATCCCGAGCCAGCGGGGGCGGGTCGAGGTAGGGCAAGGAAGGCGGCGATGTGAGCAGCAACCTCGTCGGGCCGTTCCTCCATCAGCAGATGCCCGGCGTCGACCAGTTCGACGGGCACGGAGCCGGGGATCCTGGCAGAGCCGGTGCGCCCATTGCGGCCCGAAATGAGGATCGTCGGCCCCCCACAACAGCAGCGTGGGATGCTCGAAGCGGCGCAACCCGTCGACGGCGTCGAGAGTGTGGCGGTTGGCGCCGGGTGCGACCTGTCCGGCGAGGAAGCGCGCCGTCTTGGCCCGGCGGTGGGCGTCGCTGGCGTTGGCCCGAACATAGCCGGCGATCAGCTCATCGTTCAGGGCCCTGTTGTCCTTGACCGCCTTGCCGGCCGACAACAACAGCCGGTGGATCCTCGTGGTCCCACAAGCCCACAAGACCAGCGTGCCGACGCCGGGGAGCTGAGTAAGTCGCACGAGGGGGCGTTCGTCGGAGGATGGCCAGTTGTCGTAGGCCTCGGCGTTGCACAACACGAGGCGCTCGAGGCGGTCGGGCTGGTGGGCGGCGAGCATCTGGGCGACCGCGCCGCCGTGATCGTGGCCCACCACCGAGATCCGCTCGACCCCGAGCGCGTCGAGCAAGCCGACCACCATGGCCTCCTGCGCGGGCAGCGACCAGTCCGCTCCAGGCGGTGTCTCGGTGTCGCCCAGCCCGAGCATATCCGGGGCCAGGCACCGATACTGCCCGGCCAGGCGAGAGATGACCTTGCGCCACACGAACGACGAGAACGGGCAGCCGTGCAACAGCAGCACAGGGGAGCCGGCGCCCTCGTCGATGTAGGCGACGCGGGCGTCGCCGACGTGGACGAAGCGCTTGGCCAGCGAGAAGGCGTCGAGATCCACCTACGCCTCCGTGGTCCTCGCCGGCTTGAGGGCCCGGACGATGACCGACACGAACCCGTCGGCCACCACGTGGCTCTCCGTGATGGAGATGTCCACGAAGCCGGCCTGATCCAGCGCCGAGAGGTAGGCCGGGGGGGTGAGGGCTCCGGCCACACAACTGGCCCACGCGGACAGGTCGGCGCGTGTCTGTTCGTCCACCTCGACGTCGGCCACGACATCAGCGACGGCCAACCTGCCGCCCGGGCGCAGCACCCGGTGGGCCTCGGCGAACACCGCACTCTTGTCGGCCGACAGGTTGATCACGCAGTTGGAGATGACGACGTCCACGCTCGCGTCCGGCAGAGGGATGTCCTCCATGTGCCCTTGCAAGAACTCGACGTTTCCGACACCCGCCTTGGCCTGGTTGGCCCTGGCCAACTCGAGCATCTCCTCGGTCATGTCCAGGCCGTAGGCCTTGCCGGTCGGGCCGACTCGCCGGGCCGACAACAACACGTCGATACCGCCGCCCGAGCCGAGATCCAAAACGACCTCCCCGAGACCCAGATCGGCGACGGCCACCGGGTTCGCGCACCCGATGCTCACCGCCACCGCGTCAGCAGGCAACCCGTCCAGGTCCGCCGCGTCATAGCAGCTGGCGCCGTACACATCCCCGTCGTCACCGGCCAGGCCCGCCGGGCCGGGAGAGCAACAGCCCGACACCGCATTCGCGGCCGCGGCGTAGTACTCCCGCACCGCCTTCTCGATCGCCGCACGATCAGACATGGCTCACCCTCCTCCTCGAGCGCCCCTTCGGGCCCGTCGCAACCGCAGCGTCGGCGTCGTCCTGCCACGGGGCCGTGCAGTCAGGGCTCCGTGGCTCGTAGCGAGGCAACACGCCCATGATCAGTTCCGCGGCCGAGGGGAACCGCTCCAAGCAGCGCTCGTTCACCCAATACAGGCTGGTGTTCGCCCGCCGCTCGCACAGCACAAACCCGGTCTCAGCCAGCACCTTCAAGTGGTGCGAAACCGTCGACTGGCCGATATCGGACTGTGCCACGAGCTCTCCCACCGTCAGCGGGCGGCGGGCCAGGGCGAGGCGGTTCAGTAGCAGAACCCGGGACGGGTCACCCAGGCACCGGAACCACGACGCCCACACCTCAGCCGAATAGCGATCCACCTTCATCGTTAATCGACGATAATCGATATATAGCCGGCAGTCAATGGCCCGGTGCGCAGAACAACGAACGAAAGGCGAGGCTCTGTGATGCTCCCGTGCCGGGACGCGCTGAGGCGAGCCGTTGATCAGCGCCCGAGACAAGATCGCCTTCGAGTTCCTTCGTCGTCTCCGTCCAGAACCGACTCATCCCGATCGTCGACGAGCCGCATTACTAGCGCATGGTCCTGGCGTCCATTCGGACGCGGCACATGCCCTGGCAGTCCCAGCATTTCCGGTAGGCAGAGGTCGCTGGTGGATAGCACCAGCTCGGGTCGGCTAGCGCCTGCTTGGTTGTAGCGTCATCTCGAGCGACCGCGGGGAGGGGTGAGGTTGGTTATCGCTTGGCATGTCCGCCCCGATCGGAGGCGCGGCGGACACACCAGGGCAGCACGAAAGCAGCAGATCCCTGGCATTCCTACGCACCGTCGATCGCTCGGCGCTGGCCTACGCGATCCTGTTGTTGCTTGGCGGACTCGACTCGGCTGGCTACGCCATGATCGGGCCAGTGCTACCCGGATTGGCCCGATCCACCCACGCCGGCCCGCTCGTCGCCGGCACCGTGGTCGCCGGCTTTCCGGTCGGCATGTTGTTCGGTTTCGCTGCGGCCGGCAGCGCCATCCGCCGACTGGGCTCCCGGCCAACGCTCATCGCCGCACTCCTGGTGGTAGCCGGCGGGACCGTCGGTTTCATAGCCTCGAGCGCGATCGCTGAGTTCGTCGCGGCCCGCGTCACGATGGGCTTCGGCTCAGGCGGGCTGTGGCTGGGCGTCACCTTCAGCACGCTGGAGCGGTGGCCCGGACAGGAGTATCTGTGCATGAGCCGGATCTACGCGGCCTTCTCGGTCGGCGCACTCGTCGGCCCCGCCCTGGGCGCGCTGGGTGGCGTCACGGCACCATTCATCGCCTACCTCGCTCTTGTTGCGGTTGGCTGCGCCCTTGCTGTCGTCTTGCCCGCACCCCACCAACGCCGTGCGTTCGACTCGGACCGAGGAGAGTTGCGAAGGCCGGGCTTTTGGGTAGCCGCCGTCGGGATCATGCTCGCCATACTCGGGACCGGCCTGGTCGACGGTGTCTTGCCCATTCACTTCTCACACCATCTGTCCCAGGCGCAGATCGGCGGCACCTATGCAGCATTGGCCATCGTCGTAGCCCTCAGTTCTGCAGGGGCGGGGCGAATCACGCCCGGCAGGGCCATGGCCGCCGGCGCGGGACTGCTCATCGTGGGGATCGAGCTCGCCGGTGCAAGCAACGGGGTGAGCGCCTGGCTCGGCGCGCTGGCGGTGGTCGGGATCGGTATCGGGATTAGCCAGACTGGCGCCACCGGCCTTCTGCTCGACGTGGTGCCCACTGAACGGATCGTCAGTGCCATGGTCGTGTGGTCCCAGATGGGAATCGTCGGCTACCTCATCGCGCCCATTGCCGGAGGCGAACTCGGCCAGACCCTCGGATATCAGGCACTTGGACTTATCCCCGCGGCCATGGCCGCGCTGCTGATCGCAGCCAACCTTTGCGCTCGCAAACACGCAGCCGATGCGCAGCGGTGACCCCGCCTTAGCCGGTTGCGCCCACGTCGCACGAGAAGCCTCAGACCGTGAAGCAACCGCTGACAACTCGTCGAGCGCGTGTGTTAGACGCGCGCCCTTCAAACCTGTAGCGCAGCCTGCGAATGGTCGCGATCCGCAAGGGCGCCCGGCTCATCCTCGATCCTCGACCTGGGGCCGCTTCACGTGCACATCGAGTGTCGCGTATCGCCGACGTAGTGAGGACCCAATACCCGGTCGATGAGCGTCTCGCGCGTCAGCGCCGATAATTTGACAACGGACAAGCCGCCGCCGCCACGCCCAGGAAGGAACCCGCATGACCGGACTGCGCGAGCCACAACGAGTGATGATCCACCGCATCGCCGAGGGCTCGCCTCCGACTTCCCCGGCGTTTTTTCCCCCGAGACCATCGAGCGGTTCGTCGCCGAATCCTACGGCCAGTTCGCCGAGTCCGCCCGCATCACCACCTACATCCCGGTCCTCACCGAACGCTTCGCCCGCGAGCGCCTCCGTGCCCTCGCCCAAGTCCAAGGAGTCATCGTGTCCGGCGTGCCCGAGGTCCTGTTCGTCTGCGTCCACAACGCCGGGCGCAGCCAGATGGCTGGCGCCCTGCTCGACCATCACGCCCAAGGCCGCGTCCACGTCCGGTCCGCCGGCTCGGCTCCCGCCGATCAGGTCAACCCGGCCGTGATCGCCGCCATGGACGAACTCGGCATCGACCTGGCCAAAGAGTTCCCCAAACCCCTCAACGACGAAGTCGCCCAAGCCGCCGACGTCATCGTCACCATGGGCTGCGCGGACGCCTGCCCCGTCTACCTAGGCAAGCGCTACCTGGACTGGGAACTCGACGACCCAGCAGGCAAGAGCGTCGACGACGTCCGGCCCATCCGCGACGAGATCGACCGTCGAGTCAAAGGCCTGCTCGACGAGCTCATCCCCGCATCCATCTGAAACGGCACCGAATCGACCGTGCCCTCTGCCGTCTGCATGCCACGGCAGCGCAGACGAGGTGTGGCCGCCTCCTCCGAGGCAGCTTGTCCGAGCTCGTAGCACCTGCCCCACTAATCGGTCTCGAGACGAGCACAGTGTGACCACTAACGCGCCTCAAAGGCGCTCGCCGCCGGCCCCGATTGCGAGGGTCGGGAACCCAAATCCCATCGCGTATTTCATCGCGTATGTTGGCTAACGCATACTCACCAGATGGACATAATGGACTGCATCCTGGACAAAACCGCAGGTCAGCGCATTGCATAGCACGCGCGCTGGACTGGTCGCCCCAGCCTTTTAATCTGCGCGTCGGGAGTTCGATCCTCCCCACCCCCACCAACCCCACCCCCACCGACCGGGCGCCGGTCAGGCAAAGGCGTACAGGACCCCGGTCATGGCGTTGGCGAAGAAGACCTTGCCTCCCGACACGGCGGGCGAGCTGTAGATGAAGCCACCGGTCGCGGCGCTGAACAGCTGTGTGCCGGTCAGGTCGTAGGCTCGGAACGTTCCTCCCGCGTCACCGATGAGGATCACCTGGTTGCCGGCGGGTCCTGACACGGCGGGCGACGAGAAGATGGTCGGCAGGCCCGTGACCGCCCACACTTTCGCTCCGGTCGTGGCGTTAAGAGCCACGAGGCCAGCTCCCCAGCCCTCGACGAGCTGATTGCCAACCAGAGTGGAGACGGACTGTGAGTCGCCCTTGTTGGTGGGATCCAGGGTCTTGATATTGAACGACCAGATCTGAGTCCCCGTGGTGAGGTCGATGGCGTACACCTGGCGGTCCTTGCCGGTCTCGTACACCACCCCGTCGGCGAAACCGTTGACCCCTGGCGCCGAGATGGTCGGCCCGGCGCCGACGTCCGTGTCGATGCCCTGGAGCGTCTGGAAGCGCCACACCTGAGCGCCCGTGCGGGCGTCGAGGGCATAGATGGAATCGTCCGTGTCGGCGCTACCGAAGATGACCAACGCTCGACCGTTCTTGTCGTGCGCAAAACCGGGCTGGCTGTACTCTCCCGTCGGGTTGGCGTTGAAGGTGCCGGCCGTCCCTGCCGGCCCGAACTCCCACTTGAGAGCGCAGGTGCTGGCATTGATGGCCCAGAAGGCGCCCTGGTCGGGCGGGCCCGTACCTTTGGGACCGCTGTCGCCGAAGTACACGACCGGGCCGCCACCGGGGTCAGCCACTACCGGCGACGAGTCAATCTTGCCCGAGGTACCCGGGGCGGGGAAGTCGGTGGTGAAGCTGCAGACGGGGCCACCGGTAGTCGCATTGAGTGCGATCAGGCGATGCTTGGCGTTGCCGGATGTGCCGAAGTAGACGACGCCGTTAGCCACGGCCGGAGACGACAAGATGTTGCCGCCCGTCGGGACTGACCACACCACAGCGCCAGTACCGGCATCCACGGCGGTCATGGCGCCACCTTTGGTGCCGGCCTGATCACCGATATAGACGAGCGACTTGCCCAGCGTGGCGTTGAATACGATGGCCGGCGATCCGTAGCTTCCGGTAGGAAGCGTGGTCTGCCACTTGATGGCGAGGGCGTGCGCATGGGTAGCGGTCATCCCGGTATCCGCCGTCACTCCGAGGTGACCTGCGTCGTGGTGAAACATCGGCCAGTCCAGCGTCGGTGACGGGGGCGATCCCGAGAAGGTGTAGGTGTCGTTCGCGCTCACGGTCGGGCTGGTCAAGGCGTTCTGCGCGGTGATGGTGTCGGTTCCGGTGGACGGAGGCGCCGCCGGAGCCTGATAGGTCAGCGCCAGTTGGCCCGACTTGTTGGACTTGAACGACTGGGGCGTGCTCCCCAGTCCTATCCCGTGCGATAGAGCACCGCCGCCGCCGGACGTGGGCGCAAAGGACAAAAAGATGGTCGCCCCGCCGACCGGCGACCCGCCGGCGTCCTTGGCGGTGACGATGAACGAAACCTTGGCGTTGGCCGCCAACGAGCCCGTGGCCGCGATAGGGCTGGGCGAGAACGTGTAGCTGGCGACGGTCCGAGCCGCCAATGCGCTCGAGCCCCAGATGGTTCCTGCCGACAGCAGGAGGACGAGCCCACCGGCGACTCGCCGAATGCGGAGGCGTCCTCGCCCCGCTGAATTGCTCTTTGTAACGGTGCCAATCACTGTCCGCTCCCTCACTGTTTGCTCCCTCGCTCCGTGCCGCCGCCGGACCCAGACTGGAAGCGGAGCGAGTCCTTGTCAAGCGCTTAGCGTGTTTTTTGGACGGAAATTGTCCGGATTTATGGAGAACGTGCCCTGGATTCGCGGAATTTGGCCGACCGTCGACCACGCACAGTACCTGGCGGCCCTGTTCTAGGCGTTGGTCATTCAGGGCGCTTGACGCATTGTCTTAGGCATCCCTAACCTCCTCACCGCTGCCTCCGGAGCCGACTGCCGAAAGATGACTTCGATGCACCTCCATCGCTGGGCCAGGGCGGCGGTCGCTACAGCTGCCATCACCTTCACGTCCTGCTCGACATCGCCCAAACACGTCTCGGCCCCGGCGACGACCACCTCTAGGGCGAAATCGGGCGGCCCGCTCAATGTGTATGCCCACACCACTCCGGGCGACATGAGCCCGGCCGTGGCGAAGGCCCGCCGGCTCGTCTATGTGCCCAACAGCGACGACAACACGGTCGATGTGATCGACCCGACGACGTACGCCGTCATCGACCACTTCGCCGTACCAGGCGAAGACCAGCATGTGACACCGAGCTGGGATCTGAAGACGCTGTTCGTGGACAGCGACCTGGGCGACTCACTGGTGCCGATCGACCCCGTGACCGGCAAGCCTGGCGCCCGCATGCATGTGGTCGACCCCTACAACCTGTATTTCACGCCCGACGGTAAGTCGGCCATCGTGGTCGCCGAGCGACTCCACCGGCTCGACTTCCGCGACCCCCACACGTTCGCACTGCGTAAGAGCGTCCCGGTGAACTGCAACGGCGTCGACCACGCCGACTTCTCCGCCGACGGCACGCAGATGCTGGCCAGCTGCGAGTTCTCCGGCGATCTTGTCCACGTCGACGTCGCCACCATGTCCGTCATCGGCACCTTGCATGTGGGTGGCGCACCCATTGACGTCAAGTTGTCTCCCGACGGCACCGTGTACTTCGTGGCCAACCAGGTGCGCAACGGAGTGTCAGTGATCGACGCCAACAGCTACGCGGAGACCCAGTTCATCCCGACCGGCAAAGGCACCCATGGCGCATACCTGAGCCGGGATCTCAAGGACCTGTACGTCTCGAACCGCCTCGACGGCAGCGTGTCGGTGATCGACGTAGCTAGCCGCACCGTGTCCGCCACCTGGCACATCCCCGGGGGCGGCAGCCCCGACATGGGCGGGGTCACCGCCGACGGAACGCAGCTCTGGCTATCGGGGCGTTACGACAGCGTGGTGTACGTCTTCGATACCCGCACGGGACAGGTCCTCCACCAGATCCCGGTCGGCAAAGGTCCCCACGGGTTGTGCATCTTCCCCCAGCCCGGCCGCTACAGCCTCGGCCACACCGGCGTCTACCGTTAGCGAGCTAGCGGACCGCCTCACCAGCTCGGCAAATCGCACAAAACCACCCGGGGTGATATCGCCGCCCGGTTGGGTACACACGAGGCCGTGATGACGGGTGCAACCGCCAGCGGCGAGCACGGTGAAGTGCCGGACGCCGACCCGTTGCTCCCGGACGTACCGGCACCGGCGGAGAACGACGATGGCGGCCGGGCCGCGGGCAAGGTCGGCACGATGGTCAAGAAAGCCGTGCCCTACGTGGTCGCCATAGGCGCTCTCTCCGTGGCCGTCTCGTCGGCCGGGGGTGCCAGTGACGGCATCAGGGCGCTGGCCAAGATCAATCTCGTGTGGGTCGGGGCCGCCTTGGCCTGCGAGGTTCTGTGCTTCGCCCTGTTGAGCGTGCACCTGCGTTGCCTCGCCGGACCGGAAGCCAATGCCAAACGCCTGGCTCCCCTACGTATTGCCCTGGTGGTGTTCGGTCTGGGCAGCGTGCTTCCCGCCGCGCCGGCCGAGGGCCTCGTCATGGCCGGGGCCGCGCTCAGGCGACGGAGGTTGGCTCACCGGCGATCGATCCTGGTTCTTGGTGTCTCGCAGTGGTTCAGCACGACCAGTCTCTACGCCATCGCCGCGATTGACGCGCTGGTGGTGGTGGCCGTGGCTCGAATCGACTTCCCCAACCGTTGGATGCTCGTTCCGACCGCAACGTTGACCATCGTGGCGCTGATTGGTCTCGGCTACCTCTGCACCCGCAAAAGATTCGCGGAACAGGCCGCGGTCGTACTTGGCCGGCTCCGCCACCCCCGGCATCCTGCGCCGCAGAGCGACCGGCGGGCGCGAGGCGCGGCATGGCACGACGCAGTTACGCACGTGGTCTCTGGTCCCACTGCGTCGGCGAAGCTGCTATTGACCGCGGGCGGAGCGTGGATTGCCGACGCCTTCTGCCTCCACTTCGCCCTGGTGGCGCTGGGCGCACACGTGGGCATCGAAATCCTGCTGCTGGCCTACGCCGCCGGCGCCATCGCCTCCTCTATTCCCCTGCTCCCCGCTGGCTTAGGAGTGGTAGAGACGGTGACCCCGTTCATCCTCAACTTGGGCGGTGCGCCCCTTCCCATCGCGCTCGCCGGCATCGTCGTCTACCGCGTCCTCGGAACCTTGCTGCCAGCCGTAGCCGGAGCGATGGCCGTGGTGCTGTTGCGAGTCGAGGATCCCCCCGATCCGACGCCAGCCGAGACCGCCGCGGCCACGCCGAACCTGCAGTTCGCGGCGACACCGGCCACCGCACCTCTCGCTCCGTCGGGCTGACAACCATGTCAAGGATCGTCCACGACCGATCAGACGATGCGCCGGCTCAGGCCAAAAACACGGCGTCGCACGCGGTGCGCGGCACGATGTCCAACCGGTGGGTCAAGGGCGTCGCCCGGATGGGTCTGGCTGGCCGAGGCGTCATGTATTTGATCGTGAGCTACCTGTCGCTGAAGGTGGCTACGGCGAGAAGTGCTCGGCCCGCCGACAATGCGGGCGCGATGCAGACTATCGCCCATCACCCGTGGGGTCATGTGTTGCTCGCCGTCCTTGCCGTCGGCTTCGGTGGCTACTCGGTATGGAGACTCAGTGAAGCCGCCGTGGGTCACGAACGTGAGGCGGACGCGAAGAAGCGTCAAGCCAAGCGGCTCGCCTCGTTGGTCAAGGGTGTGCTCTACGGCGCGATCTGCTTCGCCACCGCCATGCTGTCGGCCGGCCGAGGCAGCGGCGGCGGCGCTGACACCAAGTCAGCGCCGTGGACCGCTCGACTCATGAAGCTGACGTTCGGTCGTGGACTCGTGGCCGGCATCGGGGCAAGCATCGTCATCGTCGGCGGGTACTTCGTGGTCAACGGTGTGCGCGCCAAGTTCCGGCAAGAGCTCGACACCGGCCAGATGCATCCCACCATGGAAAAGGTCGTTGTCGGGTTGGGTCTGATCGGCAACGTAGCCCGGGGGATGGTCACGGCAGTTGCCGGCCTCTTTCTCGTCAAGGCGGCCGCCGATTTCAAGCCGACGGAAGCCAAAGGGTTGGACGGCACTCTCCGCACCATCGCTGCCCGACCGTACGGCGGCCCGCTGCTAATTGCCACCGCGCTCGGTCTCTTTGCGTTCGGTCTGTACTCGTTCTTTCAGGCTCGTTTCAGCACGATGTGAGCCCGAAAATCCCGGATTCAATCTGCGTCCCGGCGCCGTTCGGCGGCGCGAGCCGCCGCCTCGTCACCGGTAGAGCGGTGCAAACGGATGAGGCGGTCGTGTAGTTGGTCCCTCCACGGTTCGGCGGGCCTCGTCGAGCTTCCCGTGCGCGATGAGCGTCCACGCGTACACCGGGGCGGCGATGGCAAAGTCGCCTCCGCCCGTAGTCACGCCGGCTGATAGGCCTCGGCCGCCGTTTTGGCAGCAAGGACGTGATCGTCTCGGGTGAGGGCCACCTTGGCGAGAACGGCCAAGCACAGCGCGGCCGAGACTTCGCTGTCCGAGGGCCCGTTGCTCAAGCCCGCTTAGGCATAGGCCGTGGCGGCGTCCACGTCGGCGCGGCCAGGGCTACCTCGGCTCGCGCCCACCAGGCCAATACGCTCGAACCGGAGAGCTCGAGGGCCGCGACAGCCCCGACCAGGTCGCCCGCCCACCAGCGCACGATCCCGAGCCACGTCGACGCGCTGGCCGTCAAGGCGGGCGGCGCCCCCCGCAGGGCCGTATCGAGGGAGATCGCCGCGGCAGAGAGGGATCCGGCGTGAGCCTGGGCTGATCCCAACGCCAGGAGCGCTTCCCGCCGCACCGCGTCGTCGGCGGCGTCGTCGACGCGCCGCTGCGCCTCGACCAACGCCAGATCGAAGTCGACCGTCGCTCGTCCGAAGGCCAGCACGGGGGGAAAGCGACGCCGCAGTTCGGGCGGGAGCCGGTAGAGCCAGTGCACGGCCCGCCGTATCCCGATACTCGAAAGGTGGTCAGCCAAGACGTCGGCGGCGGCACCGGGACTACCCGCATCGATGAAAAGGTCGATGGCGGCGGGGAGATCGTCCTCGACCAGCGCGGCGGCGGCTCGGGCGCGCAATTCGGCCGCGTCGCCGGCGGCGATGGAGTCGCAGAGGACGTCGCGCCCGACCTCGTGGAGTCGCCAATACGCACCAGCTTCGGCCACCAACATGGTCTGGCTGGCCAGGCGGCGTAGATCGTCCTCACCGCCAAGCCCGAGCTGCGCGGCCAGCGGGGCGGTCAGGTACGGAAGAACGGCGAGAGCGTTGACAAGGGCGCGCCCTGCTGGGTCCAGCTTGTTGAGCAGGACCCGGTCCAGTAACTCAGCGAAGACCCGCTCCCCCTGTCCTGTTTCCACCGCCAGGCCGATGCCCGCCGCCCAGCCGCCCATAGCCGACCACGCCGTGGCCGCCCAAGCCACGTCGCGTCCCGCGGCCGCAAACAATGCCTCTGCCTCGGCCTCGGTGAAGGCCAGCTCGTCCGTCTCAACTACCCGCAGGATCCCTTCCGCGGCGCGCCCCACCAGCCCGGCGGGCCGCGTCTGGCAGCACACCACCAGCCGGCTATCGGGACGCATCAGCGCGAGCACCTCGGCCAAGAGCGGATCGCACTCGTCTCCGGTGGCGACGTGGTAGTCGTCAAATACGAGGACCGTCTCGTCCTCGTCCAGCAAAGTGAGGAGCTCGCTGGCCAGCTCGACCGGGCCGGCGCCCTCCGTATCCAGCTCTCTGCCAAACGAGGCCGCCGCCAGGCCAACCAGGTCGGCGGCCCCGGAAAAACCCGGAGCCAACCGGACCCATCCCCGCCTGGCTCGGTCACCCACCATCTCCGCCAGGGCAGCGGCGAGAACCGTCTTGCCCGAACCGGCCGGGCCGATGAGTAGAAGGCCGGGCTCGTCCCCGGCTACGAGCCATTCCAAACGCGACCGCCGAAGGGCACGAGGCGCACGTGGCGCACGGGTGAGTACGGCCGGATAGGTGGCCACGAGCGGCATGCTCGCAGATGCCATCGAGTTGCGCCGCCGAGGCGAGGACGCCAGCCGGCGCCTTGGATCAGGCGAGAGCCCTATTCCTTCGCTTGTTCGGTCCCCATATTCCCCACAACAGACCGAGCACGAGGAGCACGCCGGGCACGACGAACGGCGTGATTTTCCCGTAGGGGACCTTGCTGTAGCTCAACAAGAGGGAGGCGAAGCCGATGCCGCCGATGAGTCCGCCCAACAGACCGGTCAGGGGCCGACGTCGCAACCGGCGGGTTCCTACCCCGCCTCGAGCTGACGGCCGGCCACTGAACAACAACAGCACGCCGATCACGATCAGGATGAGGCCGAGAATCCACAGCACCGATCCGGTTGGACTCCCGGCCAGCTTGACCCACACATCGCCGGAGCATTTTCCGCCATTGCCGCTGATCGAGCCAGAGACGTAGAACAGGCCCGTAAGTTTGACCGGGAGGTAGTCCTTCACCGTTTCGGTTCCGCTCGCCGTCATCTTGTGCGAGCCGTTCGGTGAGCCGCCCGACTTGACCTGCACGTTGAACGTCGAGACGTGCCAGTGGTGGTTGAGGATGAGCGTGGCGCTCTGGCCCTGATACTTCACGGTGCCGTTGTAGGCCACCACGAACGGATACCTCGGCGAGGCCTTCGGTGACGGCGCGGTAGCCGTGTCGAGCTGCGTGCCGTTCTTGTCGAGGGCTGTGCCGCTTCCGGAACAGCCGGTCAGATCCACCCGGACAGCATTGGCGCCGCTGGCGATCTTCTGCTGTACCCCGATCAAGACGGTCACGACGATGAAGGCGACCATGAGGGCGCTCACCAGCCCAGCCGCCCGCTTGTTGGTCGGCGTCCGTCCCGGTTGCATGGGGAAGTTGAGGGCGCCAGGCCCACCCGGGCCACCCGCGCCGCCAAAGGCGCCGCCAGCACCAGCCGCGCCACCACCCGCCGCGCCACCGGCGGCGCCGCCCGAACCGGCTGCCCCGCCAGAACCACCAGCCGGCCCGCTCGAACCGGCCGCTCCGCCCGAACCGCCAGCCGCGCCCCCCGAACCGCCAGCCGCGCCCCCCGAACCGCCAGCCGCGGCTCCCGAACCGGTCGCACCGGCAGAACCGGCGGCGCCAAGCCCGGCGGCGCCACCCACCGCCGCTGCCCCGAGGCCGGCCGCGCTGCCCGTGCCCGCCCTGGCCGCGTCGGACGACCCGCGACCTGGCGAGCCCGACGCCCCGCCGGACCCACCCGCTCCTTCGGCCGCCGAACTCGAGGTCAGCCCCGATGCCGGCCCGCCCACCACTCCGCTGGAGCCAGCCGACGGCGCGCCGCCGGCCGCTCCGCCTGCCCCGGCACCGGCCGCCCCGCCCGCAGCAGCGGCGGCACCAACCGCCCCGCCGGCCGCCGCACCCGCGGCACCGCCGGCCGCCGCACCCGCGGCACCGCCGGCCGACCCAGGTGCACCGCCCTCCGGGCCGCCGGTCCCCGGATCAAATCGTCCCGATGCCTGCCCGGCCGCGCCGACCGGTGCCGCGCCCCCCGCGGCTCCCGCGCCGGCGCCGGCGGCGACGCCGCCGCCGACGATCGGTACTCCCCGACCGGATCCTCCCGGCGGAGGAAAGTTCTCCCGGATGTAATCCTCGATCCGTGCCCCCCGCTGGCGGTCGGCCTCTCCCGGTGGGCCCGCCGGCGCTCGTTCCACGAATCCGACCGCAAATGCCAGCCACTTGTCCCAGTGCTCGCGGTACGCGGCCGAGGCGGGATCGCCGCCAAGGTCGGCGTGAAGCTGAACGAGCTCCTCCGCAGTCAAGTCATCAGGCCGCAGTATCCCGCCGTTCGTCATGCCCGCCCACCTTTCGTGACGATGAAGGAGGAGTCTGGGGTCTAGTCCCCTTTGCGTCAAGCATCAACCTTCGAAGGAGAAGCTGTCCCGGAAGGTGAAAAGCTCGGCGCGGGGCACGCCGTCAGCGACGAGGACCGTCCACGATTGGCCCTTCACGTTGGCGAAGTAGCCGTTGAAGACGGTCGAACCTCCACCGCCATCCCATGCTCTGCCGTTCAGCTGGCAGAACCGGCCGGTCACACCGCCGAAGAGGATGGCGACCGGCGACGAGCACCCTGCTCGACGGGCCAAGTCGTCCGCCGTTTCCGCCCGGTGGCCTTCGACGGTGACCTCGGCGCAGTCGCCGGCCATGTCCGTCCAGAGCCGTGGTCGTTGCGCCTCCGGCCGGGTTGACGCCTTCCACCGACCAGCCAGCGAGGAGCCGTTAGGTGACCCCATTCGGATCGGATATGCGCTTCGGCCCCACCAGACTGGGTTTGAGGGTCGAGAGAGCACCGGCAGCCGATGTGGGGTGGCGATGCGTCAGCAGATAGGAGGCACCGACGGCTGCCGCCATTGCGGTTAGGCCACCCACGCGGCGACGCCAGGCGGGATGACGGCGAGGCGGCGCGATCGGCACGGTGGATCCGCCGGACACCGGGGCCAGGATGCGCCCGGCCAGGGCCTCGCGCAGACCCGCCGGCAACTCCTCCCCGGACGAGAACCGGTCGGGCGCATTCTTGGCGAGGGCCCGCAGCATGAAGGCGAACACCGGGACGATGGCGGGATGGTCCAGGGTGGCCGCCTTCTGGCCTTCGCCGATGAAACGGCGGGCGGCGTCGGGATTGCGGGCCACCGCCGGATCGAGCACCTTCAGGGCCACGTCCCGATCGAGTCCGAGCTGTACGGCCCGGTAGACGGAAGCGAACGCTCCCGACCCGATGAGGGCCACGACCTCGAACCCGCCGAGTTGACGTCCGATCAGGCGGTCATCGGGCATGCGTCGCCCATCACGCACGGCGGCCCGCCTTGGGCCCGGCCCAGAACGGGCCGGCCCGGCTCAGCGGGGGGATCAGAGGGTGCTGGCGTCACCGAACGGATGCACAATGCCGCTGTTGTCGAGGATCCAGTAGCCGCCGCCCGAAGGGGTCGCGGCCATTCCGGTGACGGGCCGGGGGGAGGCGCCGGCCATGGAGCCTTGGTAGCCGGCCTCACCGAAGGCGAAGATGCCACCATCGGCGGCCACCAGCCAGTACCCGGCTCCGCTGTGGGTCGGCGCCATGCCGACGATGGGCTGGGCAAGACGCATCGCACCCGTGGAGCCGAGGAAGCCGGCGTCACCGAAGGCGAAGATCCCGCCGTCCGATGCCACCATCCAGTAGCCATGGCCTGACGGGGTGGAGGCCATGCCCACGATGGGCTGGGAGAGCCGCATGGCCCCGGTCGAGCCGTAGAACTGGGCGTCGCCGAAGGAGAAGATGCCACCGTCCGAGCCCACCAGCCAATAGCCGTGGCCCGACGGTGTGGCGGCCATGCCCACGATGGGCCGGCTCAGGCGCATGGCGCCGGTCGAGCCGTAGAACGCAGCATCACCGAAGGAGAAGATTCCGCCGTCAGATCCGACCAGCCAGTAGCCGCCGCCCGAAGGGGAGGAGACCATGTCGACTACGGGCATCCGCAATGCAACCCCGCTGGCCGAACCGAGAAACGAGGCGTTGCCCTTGGCGGAGACGGTCCCGTCTGTGCCGGTCATCCAGTATCCGGCGCCCGAAGGAGTCGGAGTCAGGCCGTGGACAGTGGACACCGCGGCCGGAGGCGCCGCTGTCCCGCCGGCCATGTAGTCCTCCACCACGTAGAGGACGCCGTTGGCGACGACCTCACCGATGCCGACGGAGGTGAAGCGCCCGTCCACCATATTCGCGAAGTGATGCGGGCTGGCGACGAAGGCGTCATTCAGGGACTGGACCGACGGGCCCATGCCGACGTTCTCGCCGAGCACCTTCCAGCCGGACGGACCCATGGCCGCCAGTTGGGCGTTGTGGGAGATCCCACCGGCCGCCGCCATGTGGGTTGCCCACGAGCGGGCGATGGCCGTGAGGCGCGGGTCGACGGCGAGGGTGCCGGCCCCGTTGCTGATGCGGGTGGCGTTGATGGCGTTGACGAAGGCAACCTCGTCGGAGACCGTATCGGCTCGCGCCGTGGCCGTAAGAGGTATCGCCGAGGCCAGCACCAGTCCAAGGACGACGCTGACCTGAATTGAGACGCGCTGAACACGCTGAAACACTGACTTCCCCTCTTCGATCGCTGCCCCAGCCCGACCGAGACGGCGCCGGGGAAGCAAATAACCACTATCTGTGATTTTTATCGGAGGAGACTGTTACTATCTGTAGCGAGGACGGCCGAAAGGTCTAGAAAACGACCACCGAGCGTAGGATCGCGCCCTGCTGCATGCGGGCAAACGCGCCTTCGACATCGTCCAGAGAAATCGTCTCGGAGACGAAGCGATCGAGATCAAGCTTCCCGGAAAGGTACAAACCGATCAGAGTAGGAAAGTCTCGGGACGGCAGGCAGTCCCCGTACCAGGACGGCTTGAGCGCCCCACCCCGACCGAAGAATTCGATCATCGGCAGCTCGATCACCATTGACGGGTCGGGGACGCCGACCTGCACCAGCGTTCCGGCCAGATCCCGGGAGTAGAAGGCCTGCCGCATGGTCTCCGGTCGCCCCACCGCCTCGATGGCCACGTCCACCCCCAAGCCAGCCGTCAACCCCCGAACGGCTTCCACCGGATCTACGACGGACGCGTCGACCGTATCGGTGGCGCCGAACTCGCGAGCCCAGGCCAGCTTCCGGGGGTCGATATCGACGGCGATGACCTGGCGGGCACCGGCCAGCACGGCGCCGGCGATGGCCGCGTCGCCCACCCCGCCGCAACCGAAGACGGCGACGGTGTCACCCCGACCCACGTTGCCGGTGTGGAGGGCGGCGCCGAGTCCAGCCATAACGCCGCAGCCGATCAGGCCGGCCGCTTCCGGCCTGGCCGCCGGATCGACCTTCACGGCCTGGCCGGCGGCGACCAGGGTCTTCTCGGCAAACGCGCCGATGCCGAGTGCCGCCGACAGCGGGGTGCCGTCCGGCAAGGTCATGGGCTGGGTGGCGTTGCGACTGGCAAAGCAGTACCAGGGCCGTCCCCGCCGGCAGCTCCGGCATTCTCCGCACGGGGCTCGCCAGGCCAGGACGACGAAGTCGCCCGGCGCCACCTCGGCCACGTCGGGCCCGACCGCCTCGACCACGCCGGCCGCCTCGTGGCCCAGCAGGAACGGGAACTCGTCGTTGATCGCCCCCTCGCGGTAATGGAGATCGGTATGGCAGACCCCGCACGCTTGCACCCGTACCAGGGCTTCCCCCGGGCCGGGATCAGGCACGACGATCGTCTCCAACGAGACCGCGGTCCCCTTGGCCCGAGCCACCACTCCCCGCACCTCGTGTGCCACACCTGCCCCTTTCCCCCACGTCCTGTCGACGGCGCGATCGCTCACGCTGGACGGTGATCCTACGGCTCGTTCAGCCGCGGCGAGCCCTGCCGAACCGCCCAAGCAGGGCGACAACGACGGCCACAGCGATCACGACCAATGCGAGCGTGGCGATGGCGAGGACGGCGTGGATGAGGGCATCAAGGACAAGCAGCGCGATCCCCGCGACGGCTACGACCAAGCCCAAGCGCACGGTGAGCGCACCGGGCCGGCGGCGCGCGGCCACAGTACCGGGGCGCTCAAGTTCGTCGGTGCGGGCCGCCAGCCACGTGTTGGCACCGTAGACAGTCGCGCCGGCCCCACCTACAACGAGAAGCAGCGGCAGCAAGCCCACTACGCCGACGATAGCGTCGAGCCGTGGCCGACGACGTCCTGAAGATCGCCGATCGGCTGTGGCGGGGAGAAGTATCGACGGCCGAGCACCATCCGTTCTCCGGCCGCGGCCAACTAGTGGAGCCGCTCGACGGGGTGGCGTTCGTGCCGTCGTTTGCCAACGTCAGCGCCGTCGCGACCGACGAAGGCCTCGTGCTGGTGGACACCGGAAGCCAGTTTCTGGCCAACGCCGTCCACCAAGAGATCCGGCGATGGTCGTCGCAACCGCTCCACACGGCGGTCTACTCCCATGGCCACATCGACCATGTCTTCGGCGTCCCCGTGTTCGAGGCGGAGGCGGTGGCCAGGGGCTGGCCGGCGCCGCACGTGATCGCCCACGAAGCGCTGCCCCAGCGGTTCGACCGCTACATCCTGACGGCCGGGTACAACGGAATCATCAACCAGCGACAGTTCCGCGCTCCCAATCTGCTTTGGCCGACGGAGTACCGTTATCCCGATGAGACCTACCGGGACCACCACCATCTGACGGTAGGCGACACATTGTTCGAGTTGCACCACGCCCGCGGCGAGACCGACGACCACACCTGGACGTGGGCCCCGTCTCTGCGCCTGTTGTGCTGCGGCGATCTGTTCATCTGGGCGTCACCGAACGCGGGGAATCCCCAGAAAGTTCAGCGCTACCCGCGAAAGTGGGCCGAGGCCTGCCGGGTCATGGCCTTCTTGGGGGCCGAGGTCATGTTGCCCGGCCATGGGTTTCCGGTGGTGGGAGCCGGCCGGATCCGCGAGGCGCTCACCGATACCGCCGACCTTCTCGACAGCCTGCACGACCAGACGGTGACACTCATGAACGAAGGGGCGCGGCTCAACGACATCCTGCACACCGTCCGAGGGCCGAGCCACCTCCTCGAGAAGCCATACCTGCGCCCGGTCTACGACGATCCGGAGTTCGTGGTGCGCAACGTCTGGCGGCTCTACGGCGGCCGGTATGACGGCAACCCGGCGCAGCTCAAGCCGGCCGCCGACACCGCGCTCGCCGCCGAACTGGCCGCGCTGGCCGGAGGCGCCGACCGGCTGGCGGCGCGGGCTGCGGAACTGGCCGCGGAAGGCTCGGACCCCGCGCTGCGGCTGGCGGGCCACCTGGCCGAGATGGCCGCCCTCGCCGTCGACGGCGAGTTCGCCGACGATCCATCCGGGCCGGCCGCCGTCCGGTCTAAGGGCAGCATCCACGCTATCCGGGCCGACGTGTTCGAACGCCGGGTGGCGGCCGAGTCTTCGCTCATGGCCAAGGGAATCTTCGGCTGGGCGGCGTCGCAGTCGCGCTCCGTCACCTGACCAGGTGGAACGGGTCGTTCCACAGTTGCACCACGGGCGCCTCTCGCTCGTAGCCGAGTCTGGCCACGCCGGCCGTCGCCATCGGACCCATCACCTGGCCGTCAGCCGGCGCCAACCCCACCCAGCGGGCGGTCAGCACGCGGAGGAAGTGACCGTGGGAGATGATCAGTACATCGCCGGCCGTATCGCGCACTAGGGCGACGACCCGGTCGGCCCGATAACCGACCTCGGCCGCCGTCTCGCCGCCGGGTACACCGTCTCGGAACAGCGACCACCCCGGATGCCTGGATCGGATCTCGTCGGTCGTGAGGCCCTCGTACTCGCCGTAGTCCCACTCGACCAGATCGGGGTTGGGTAGGGCGCCGACCAGTCCCGCCACTTCGCACGTCTGCAGGGCGCGTTGCATCGGGCTGACAAGGACCAGCGCGAAGCTACGGCCGGCCAACTGCCGCCCAATGAGGCGAGCCTGGTCGCGGCCGTGGCCCGTGAGCGGAAGATCCGTTCTGCTGGTGTGCTGCCCGGACAGAGACCAACTGGTCTCACCGTGGCGGACGAGTGTGGCCGACCAGCGGTCAGTCACACCGGTTCGACGGACACCGGGATGCCGGACAGCACACCGTTGCCAGACAGCACGTCGATGATCGACTCGTCGGTCAGGACATTGGAGTTGGCGCCCGGGCGGCGCGCCGCCACGTGGAGATTGGTGCCGTCATGGTCATGTCCCCACCCGTGAGGAATGCTGACCACGCCGGGCCTCACCGAGTCGGTCACCTCGACGGGCAGCTCGATGGTCCCGACCCGTGACGTGATGCGAGCCGGCTTGCCATCTTCGACGAGCAGGCGAATGGCGTCGTTCGGGTGGACATGCACGGTGCAGCGTTCTTTTCCCTTCACCAGCACGTCGATGTTGTGCATCCACGAGTTGTTGGAGCGCAGATCGCGGCGCCCGACCAACAGCAACTCATCGTCAGCCCGAGGCCGTTCGAGGAAGTCTTCAAGCCGGTTGAGATCACCGAGGAGGGCCTCGGGCGCCAGCTCGATCTGTCCGCTCTCGGTGCGAAGGACCGCCGGCACGCGGGCCTCCAGCGGGCCGAGATCGATGCCGTGCGGGTGAGCGATTAGGCGGTCCAGGGTGAGGCCGTCGGGCTGGTGACCGAAGCGGTCGCCATACGGCCCGCTGCGGAGGAGAAAGTCCAGCATGCGGGCCGGTCCCCGCCGGCCGCAGCGCGACAGCTCCGCGACGAGCGCATCAGCGTCCAGTCCCGATACTCGAGACGTCTCCGAGCCGACGGCGCGCTGAACCGCGGCCAAGAGGATCTGGTCGTCGAGCGCGTCCACGTCGACATTGACGCCGAGACCGCCAGCGATGGCAGCCAATCGCAGAAGCGTCCGCCATTCGGGAACCTCGTCGTTGTCCGGCTCGAACGTCGGAGGCGACCAGTTGGCGACGTTGCGAATCGCCAGCCGGTACAGCAGCAGGTCAAAGTGACCCTTAACGAGCGGGGACGGCGCCGGGAGAATCACGTCTGCATGCTGCGTCGTCTCGTTGAGATAGATGTCCACACTGATCATGCAGTCCAGGGAGGCCAGCGCCGCATCCAGGCGATCGCTGTTCGGCGTGGACAGCACCGGATTGCCGGCCACCGTGATCAGCGCTCGAATCCGCCCCTCTCCTGGTGTGTCGATCTCCTCGGCCAGGGTGGCGACCGGGAATTCGCCGAGCACACTCGGTAGGCTTCGGACGCGTGTCCGGCGGATGCCGCGGAGCTTGAAGCCGCGGCCGGATCCCGGCGGTCCCTCGGTGTTTGGCGATCCCGCGGCCGGAAGAGGGAAAAGGGCGCCGCCGCGTCGATCGAGGTTGCCGGTGAGAGCGTTGAGCACATCGACCAACCAACTGGCGAGCGTGCCGAACTCCTGGGTGCATGTGCCGATCCGGCCATAGACCGCGGCGGTAGGCGCCGCGGCCAGTTCTCGGGCCAGCCGCCGGATGTCCCCCGCGGGCACACCACACGCATCGGCAACCCGTTCCGGTGCAAAAGGCTCGGCGGCCGCCTTGACGTCATCGCCCCCCGCCACCCACTCGGCCAGCCGTCCGAACGAGACCAGGTCCTCGGCGAAGAGCGTGTGGACCATGGCCATGAGGAAGAGCGCGTCCGTGCCGGGACGGATAGCCACGTGCTCGTCGGCTTCCGTAGCTGTCTTCGTCCGCCGGGGATCGACCACGACGATGCGCCCGCCCCTGGCCCGCAATTCCTTCAGCCGCCCGGGTAGGTCGGGCGCGGTCATCAGGCTGCCGTTCGAGGCGAACGGGTTGGCGCCGAGGATCATCAGATAGTCGGTGTGATCGACGTCGGGGACGGGAATGGAGATGGCCGTGCCGAACATGAGACCGGCCGAAACGTGCTTCGGCATCTGATCCACCGTGCTGGCGGAGTAGCGGTGCTCGGTGCCGAGGGCCGCGATCAGCTGGCCGATGTAGAGGTTGGCGTCGAGGTTGTGGGCCGTCGGATTCCCGATGTAGACCGCGACCGCGTCCCGGCCGTGGTCCTCGATCACCGGCAGCAGGCGCCGCTCCACCTCGGCGAACGCTTCGTCCCAGCTGACCTCCGACCAGACGCCGTCGCGCTTGACCATCGGACGGCGCAGCCGGTCAGGGTCCTCGTGAAGCTGCTTGAGGGTCGAGCCCTTGGGACAGATGTACCCGTGGCTGAACACGTCGTCGCGGTCGCCGCGAATGCGGACGATCTCCCGTCCCCGCACCGTCACCTCGAGTCCACACGTGGCCTCGCACAGCGGGCAGGTCCGGTACGACGTCGTCACCTCATCGGGCGCCATGGCCCGTCATGGTACGGCCACGGCGGGGGCCTGGGGTCCCCGCCGCGGCCGTACCCACCTCCTATGCCAGTCCCTTCGACGTGAGGTAGGCGGTGGCGACCGCCGTCGGGTCCTTCTTTGCCGTCTGGACCTGATCGTCCAGATTGATGAGGTCGTCGGTCGTCAAGGTGGATGAAAGCTTGTTCAGAGCCGCCGTGAGCGTTGCGTTGACCTTGTCCACACGGATCTCGGGGATCACGTTGCCCGCCTGCTGGAAGTTCTTGTCGTCGGTGAGTACCACGAAATTTTTGGCCTTGATCGTGGAATCCGCTGAGAACATCCGTGCGACCTGCACGTCGTTATTCGACAGCGCCGCCACGGTCAGAGGGCCACCCGCGTCAAGCACTTTGAAGTCCTTGAAATGGATCGCGTAGACGTCCTGAAGCCCCTTCAAGCAGGTGATCCGGGTAGCGCACTCGGATGGGCCTCCCATGACCACCTGGCTGCCGTTGGCCACCAGATCGGAGATCTTGGTCAGATTGAATTTCGTGGCCGTCTGCTGGTTGGCGACGATCACGTCGCCGTCCGTGGCCGGAGACGCGTCGAGAACCGTCAGATTCAAGGTTTGGAGGGCCGTCTTGAGCTTGGTCACCGTCTGATCGATGGGCAGGCCGCCCGGTGTTGTCTTGTCGACGAAGCCGAGCAGGTTCCCCGCGTATTCAGGGACGAGATCAATATCGCCTCTTTGAAGTGCGGGGGCGATGACCTCACGAGCGCCGATGTTCTCCTTGACGGTGACCTTGTATCCGGCCTTCTTCAACACTCCCTCGTACAGATGGGCCAACATGACATTTTCGGCGAAGTTCGCCGAACCTATGGTGATCGAGCCGAGAGCGGGCGTCGAGCTCGCTGTCGACGCACTTCCCGGAGCCGTCGTGACGCTGCTCTTGGAGCCGCCACCCGAGCCACAGGCCCCGGTCCACAGGACCAGAGCAGCAAGGCTCGCCCCGACGGCACCTACACGGTGCAACCGCATGGGTCGTTCTTCCTTCCTGTTGTCGTTGCTGTGGCGGGGGMCCCCGCCACATCTGTTGCCGGCACTACGACGCCGGCGCGAATTTCTCGACCTCCTTCGCTTCGACGGCGACCACGGCCGCGCCCGGCATGGCTGATCCCTGGTGGCGCAAGCCCGCGGGGGTGAGCGCGCGCTGGGCGGCACCCAGTCCGATCTCTGTCGACAACGAGAGGATGACGACGAGCACCGCACCGCCCAACAGCTGGCCGCTGTCCTGCTGGCCGATACCGTCGATGATGTACCGACCGAGGCCGCCCCACGCCACCACCGCGGCCAGGGTGGCCGTGGCTACTACCTGCACGCCCGCGGTGCGAACGCCAGCCATGATCAAAGGAATAGCGAGAGGAATCTCCACTCTGCGCAGCATCTGCCACCCGGTCATGCCCATGCCCTTGGCCGCTTCCCGGACATCTGGATCCACCTCGCGGATGCCGACCGACGCGTTGGTGACGATAGGCGGGATGGCCAAGGCCAGCAGGGCCAAAAATGCCGGCTTGGCTCCGATGTGAAAGAGCTGCGCCCCGATGACCAGGATGGCGAAACTGGGGATGGCCCGGCCGATGTTGGCCAGATTGACTCCCACGACGGCGCCCCGATTGGTGTGGCCGATCAGAAGGCCGATCGGCAGCCCGATGAGCAGGGCGGAGAGGACCACGGCGAGAGACATGGCGACATGCTCCTCGAGCCGGTGGGGGATGCCCTGCGAACCTCGCCAATGGTCGCCATTGGCATACCAGCGGTAGAGGTCGCGAACCGACAGTGAGATGACCGCAGGCAACGACATGCTCAGGCTGTCCTCGGGCGGCGGGCCCACGGCGTGATAATCCGCTGGAGGCCGATCAGCGACAGATCAGCAGCGACCGCCAGCGCGACGGACAGCCCGGCGCCGACGGTTACGGGGGTTCGGTCCTGATTGTTGAGCCCGGAGTAGATGAGCTGGCCCAGACTGTTCTGGCCAATGAGAGCCGTAACGGTGACCAGTCCTATGGTCGTCACTGTGGCGATGCGGATCCCGGCCACGATGGCCGGCACGGCCAGCGGGAAGTCAATGCGGAACAGCTGGCGCGCCGGAGTCATCCCCATACCCCGGGCCGCCTCGCGGATCTCGGGCGGAACCGCATCGAGCCCAGCGGTCACGTTCCGCACGAGGATCAGCAGGGTGTAGCTCACCAGGCCAACCTCCGCGGTCGTCCTGGTGAGCCCAGTGATCGGAACCAGCAGGGCGAAGAGCGCCAGCGCCGGAATGGTGTACAGCACGCCAGCCATGCCGAGGATCGGCGCCGCCAGCCGCCGGTAGCGCCAGGCCGCCAGGCCCAGCGGAAGAGAGATGGCGAGGCCGATAGCCACAGCCACGGCCGTGAGCTCGACGTGCTGGCGGAGGGCATCGAGGATGCGATGGGACGACTGGGTGACATAACTCCACCGGAGCCACTGCTGACCGACGTCGGCGAGCAACGAGTTCCCCCCCACAGCCAAGACGCTATCTCGCCAGTAGCCTGCGATGGCCATGATTCGTCTGGACCAGGTCACGAAGCGGTACGGGGACGGCGCGGTCGCCGTCGACCGGCTGTCACTCGAAGTGGCCACGGGCGAGCTGTGCGTGCTGGTGGGGCCGTCCGGCTGCGGCAAGACCACCACCATGAAGATGATCAACCGGCTCATCGAGCCGACCAGCGGGCGCATCTTCCTCGACGACGAGGACGTGACCCACACCAACCCGGTCCTGCTGCGCCGGCGCATGGGGTACGTCATTCAACAAGTGGGTCTTTTCCCCCATCAGACCATCGCCGCCAACGTGGCCACCGTGCCCAGGCTGCTGGGGTGGGACCGGCGGCGCATATCCGCCCGGGTGGATGAGCTCCTGACGACCGTGGGACTTGATCCGAAGCGATACGCCGGGCGCTATCCCCACGAGCTTTCCGGCGGTCAGCGCCAGCGCGTCGGCGTGGCCCGCGCCCTGGCCGCCGACCCACCCGTGCTGCTGATGGACGAGCCGTTCGGTGCCATCGATCCCATCACCCGTGGTCGCCTGCAGCAGGAATTTCTGCGAATTCAGCACGAGCTTCACAAGACGATCGTCTTCGTCACCCACGACATCGAAGAGGCCGTCAGCCTCGGGGATCGGGTGGCCATCCTGGCCGAGGGCGGACACCTCGAGCAGTACGACACGCCGCCCCGCGTCCTCGGTAACCCGGCCACCCCGTTCGTGGCAGATTTCGTGGGAGCGGACCGAGGACTCAAGCGGCTGACGGTGACCCCGATCGACGTCGATGAACTCGAGCATCCCCCCGAGGTCTCTCCGACCGCAACGCTCAGCGACGCTCGGACGGCGATGGAGCGGGCCGGCGCCAAGTGGGCGGTGGTAGTGGACGAGAACGGTCACCTGCACGGGTGGCTCGGCATCGACCGACTCATGGGGGAGGCCACCGCCGGGAGCCGGGCCCAACGCCTCCCCGCGTGGGTTCCCGTCGGCTCGAACCTGAAGCAGGCCTTTTCCGAGATGCTTCAGGAGGATGCCGGCTGGGTGGCGGTGCTGGACGGCGCGCAGTACCTCGGCGTACTGACACCCGACTCACTCCACGCCGCCCTTCGCAAGTCGGTGGCCCACGAAGACGAGGATCAACCGGCCCGGGCCTGATGCTGAACATCACCCACTCGATACTTGGCCTGCACGGCTGGGCCGTGATCGCGGTGGTGTTCGCTCTCCCTGCCCTGGAGTCGTCGATCTTTCTCGGCTTCCTGTTCCCCGGGGAGATCGCGGTCATCCTCGGCGGGGTGCTGGCTTTTCAACATCGAGCCAGCCTGTGGGCCGTCCTGGCCGCGGCCATCAGCGGCGCCATCCTCGGGGACACGATCGGCTACGCCGTGGGCCGGCGGTGGGGAGAACGCCTGCTGAAAGGGGCGTTGCGCCGGTTCATCAAGCAGCATCACCTGGACCGGTCAAAGGCCTACCTGGCCAAGCGAGGCGGGCGGGCCGTGTTCTTCGGCCGATTCACGGCCGCCCTTCGGGTCATGGTTCCTGGTCTGGCCGGGATGTCCGGGATCCCGTATGGCCGCTTCTTCGTGTTCAACGTGGCGGGCGGGACCGTCTGGGCGACGACGTTCGTGCTGCTCGGCTATGCCGCCGGGCAGAGCTGGCGGGAGGTGGAATCGGCCGCCAGACAAGCCGGACTCATCCTCGCCGTCGTGATCATCGTGGTGGGCATCGTCGTCGGCGGGGCCCGATGGGTAGCGCATCACCCCGACCGGGTGCGGGCCTGGTGGTCGCGGATCCGGGCGCGGCCCGTGATCGGCCGGGTCGCAGCGCGGCTCGAACGACCTCTGATCTGGCTGGCCCGCAGACTGCACCCGGAGGAAACACTCGGGTTGTCGCTTACGATGGGGTTGTTGCTCGTGGTCGTCGCCGGTGGCGCCTTCGGTGCCATCGTGCAGGCCATATCGGGCCCGAGTACCGAGACCGTCGTCGACCAGCGGGTCCGGAGCTACTTCGTCGACAACCGCCAGCACGGGCTGACGCAGGTGATGAAGCTCGTGACCCACCTCGGTGCTTCGGACACCCTCGTGCCCATCGTCATCGTTGTCGGGCTGATCTTGCTGTTCGTGGCCCACACCTGGCGTCCGCTGCTCGTCCTGGGCAGCGCGTGGCTCGGGGCCAACCTTCTCTCGACACTGGTAAAGGCTCTGGTGGCCCGACCACGACCGACAGGAGGCTTGGCCGTCGGCGCCAGTGGATTCGCGTTCCCTTCCGGGCACACCACCCAGGCCATGGCCACGTACGGGGCGATGGCCGCCCTCGCTGCCGCGGCCAACTCGTCGTGGAACAGGAAGGTGGCGGCGTGGGCCGGCGCCGTACTCGTGACCGCCGTGGTGGCCATCTCCCGCCTCTACCTGGGAGTGCACTGGCTCACCGATGTGCTCGGCGGCATCTCCCTCGGCGGCCTGTGGCTGGCCGTCCTGCTCACCACCATCCGCACCGTGATCGGCCTCTACCAGCCACGGACCTCGGAGCCGACCCCGCCGTCGGGCGGCGATCCCAACGCAGTCGAGGAACCTCAGGGCACGGCGATGACCTCGACGCCCCTCATGTAGGGGCGCAGTACCTCGGGAATGCGCACCGATCCGTCGGGCAGGCGGTTGGCTTCCACCAGGGCGGCCCACACCCGGGGCACGGCGAGGGCCGAACCGTTGAGGGTGTGCACCGGGGCGATGGCCCCGTCAGCCGGGCGATAGCGGACGTTCGCCCGCCGCGCCTGATAGTCGGTGAACCAGGACACCGACGACACCTCCAACCATTGATCGCAGCCCGGCGCATAGGCCTCGAGGTCGTAGGTTCGGGCCGCGCTGTTGCCAAGGTCTCCGGTGCAGAGATCCACGACGCGGTAGGCCAGGCCGAGGGCATGCAGGACACCTTCCGCCCGAGCCAGGATCTCGGCGTGGAGGGCCGTGGCCTGTTGCGGGGTGGCGTAGGCAAGGATCTCAACCTTGTCGAACTCGTGGATCCGTAGAAGCCCGCGGGTGTCGCGGCCGGCCGATCCGGCTTCCCGGCGATAACACGCGCTGTACGCCATGAGGCGCATCGGCAGGGCTGACTCTTCCAGAATCTCGTCGCGCGCCAACGACGTCAGCGGAACCTCGGCGGTGGGGATCGCCCACAGGTCGTCGCGTTCGAGGTGGTACGCGTCGTCTTCGAACTTCGGCAGATGGCCAGTCGACACCATCGTCTCGGTGCGCACGAGGGTCGGGGGGCGAATTTCTTCGAAGGCATCCGCGTTGCGGTCGAGCGCGAGCTGGCATAGCGCACGGACCAAGGTCGCGCCCAACCCGCGGTACATCGGAAACATCGAACCCGAGAGCTTCGCGCCCCGCTCGAGATCGAGGATGCCGAGGGCGGCACCGATCTCCCAGTGTGGGACGCGCTGATGGTCGCTGTAGCCGTCAGGGTCGAAACCCTCGGTGCGCAACACGACGTTGTCCGCCGGGCCGGCGCCGTCGGGACAGTCATTGGCCGGCCGGTTGGGCAACAAAAGCAATGCCTGGCGAAGCTCGATCTCGATGGCTTCGGCCTGCGCCGCGATCTCGCGCTCGTTGTCGCCGAGGGCGCGGCTCTCGGCCGTCAGCAACTCTGCCTTCGGTACGTCTCCGGCCCGGCGGGCCTCGCCCACCTCAACTGACAGCCGGTTGACCTCACGGCGCAGTTCGTCGCGCTCGTACAGGAGGGCACGATGCCGGGCGTCGAGTTCGACGACTCGATCGACTTCCGCAGCCGCCACGCCGCGCCGGCCCAGGGCCCGCTTGACGCCGTCCGGGTCACTGCGCACGCGCCGTATATCGATCACCTGTTGACGGTATACGAGGAGGGGAAAGGGAGTGTGACGTTTTCGTCTGGCGTTTCTCTCCTGTCGGTGGGCGGCAGTAGCTTCACGCCATGCCCCCGGTGGTGGAGATCCGCGATCTTGTGGTCCGCTACGGCGACCTCGTGGCCGTGGATCACGTGTCGCTTCGCGCCGAGGCCGGGCAGGTGCTCGCCCTACTCGGTCCGAACGGCGCGGGCAAGACCTCGACGGTGGAGACGCTCGAGGGATACCGCCGCCCGGCCGGCGGGATGGTGCGCGTCCTCGGCCTCGACCCGCAAGCCGACCATGGCCCGCTCACCCGCCGCCTCGGCGTGATGCTGCAACGGGGCGGGGTCTATCCGGGGATGGGCCCGGCCGAGGCTCTTCGGCTGTTCGCCGCCTATTACGACGACCCCGAGGATCCGGCCGCGCTGCTCGACCGCGTCGGGTTGGGCGGAGTCGCCCGGACACCGTGGCGGCGGCTCTCCGGCGGCGAGCAACAACGGCTCTCGTTGGCCTTGGCCCTTGTCGGGCGCCCGGAGGTGGTGTTCCTGGACGAACCCACCGCCGGCGTCGATCCGCAAGGTCGCCTCGGCATCCGCCAGGTCATTAACGGCCTCCGCGCCGACGGAGTCTGCGTCCTGCTCACCACCCACGAGTTGGAGGAAGCAGAGCGGCTGGCCGACCACGTCGTCATCATCGACCACGGCAAAGTGGTCGCCCAGGGTTCCCCCGCCGCGTTGATGACGCAGGGGGCTGGGAAGGAGATCCGCTTCGGTGCGCCGCCCGGCCTCGACTGCGGGTCGCTTGGCCAGGCGGTGGGCGCGGTCGTGCGGGAAGCGTCGTCTGGCGAGTACGTGGTCGAGGCCGAGGCCCTTCCCGCCACGGTGGCGGCGGTCACGGCCTGGCTGGCCCAGCACCAATTGCCCCTCGCCGATCTGCGGGCCGGACGCCAGACGTTGGAAGACGTCTTTCTCCGGCTGACCTCGCCGGCTCGTGATGCGGCGCCGGCATCGGCACGTCGGGCCAGACGGTGAGGGCGCTGACCGCGCAGATCCGGGCCGAAGTGACCTTGACGCTGCGTCGCGGCGAGTCGGTGCTGTTGGCCCTCGGCATCCCGGCCGGACTGTTGGTCTTCTTCTCTGTCGTCGACGTGCTTCCGAAAGGCGACGCCAAGCACCCCGTGGACTTCCTGGCTCCCGGGATCGTCGCTCTTGCCGTCATGTCAACGGCGATGGTCAGCCTGGGCATTGCCACCGGGTTTGAACGCCAATATGGCGTCCTCAAGCGGTTGGGCTCCACCCCACTCGGGCGGCCGGCTCTGCTCACCGCCAAGACGGCCTCGGTCATGGTCATCGAGTTGCTGCAAGTGATCGTGCTCATTCCCATCGCCCTCGCCCTCGGCTGGCATCCGCACGGCAACCCCGCCCTCGCGCTGGCGGCGGTGCTGATCGGCACAGCGGGCTTCGCCGGCCTCGGAATGCTGATGGCGGGCGGCCTGCGAGCTGAGGTCACGCTGGCCGCGGCCAACGGCCTTTACCTGGTGCTCCTGCTGCTCGGCGGGATGGTGATCCCTCTCTCCAAGCTGCCGGGACCGTTGCGGGCCGTCGCCCGCGCCCTTCCGGCCGCCGGACTCTCGGACGCCCTCCACGGAGCCCTCTCGCCGGCAGCCTCGGTCCCCGGGCGAGCCTGGCTCGTCCTGGTCATCTGGGCTCTGGCCGCCCCCGTGGCGGCCGCCCGCACCTTCCGCTGGGAGTAGGCGACCCGGCGGCACGCGCGGCTGGCGCCCGCGCTGCCGGCGCGGCTCGCGCGGCACGCGCGGTCGGCGGCCGGGCGGCCGGCGGGGCGAACCGGCTGACAATTGATGCTGCGCGCAGCACTAATTGCTCGCCAGTTCGTGTTCCGGCCGGCGGCAACGCGGCGGCGTCAGGTAATGGCGCCGGCCAGGCGGAGGGCGGCGTCCAGGTCGGCGTCGTGGTTGAAGCCGCCGAAATGGCGGACACGGATGACGCCTTGGCTGTCGATCACGATGGTGACCGGGATGCCCGGCTTCTGGCCCACGCCGTAGGCGGCCGCGATCTGTCCGTTCGGATCCTGGAGGGCCGGCCAATCGGCATGCTGCTCACTCATGAACTTTCCCGCCGAAGTCGATTGGTCCTGGAAGATCACCCCGATGACCGTGACGCCGGGATGGCGGGATGCCGCCCGCCGCAGGACGGGGAACTCTTCACGACAGGGAATGCACCACGAGGCCCAGAAATTCAGCAGGACGGTCTTGCCCTTGGCGTCGGCCAGCGCCACCCGCCGCCCGCTGAGGTCAGGTGCGCTGAAGAGCGGAGCGGCGGCCCCGCTGGAACCGTTCTGATGATGCGACGACGGCTTGAGCAACCCGTAGGCCACCAGACCGATAACGACGACTACGACGAGGCTGACGACGGTCCGGCGGCGGCTCACGTCACGCATCCTGCCCCACGGTCGAGCCCGGGTGGGTTCAGGAAGGACCGGGAGGGGGTGGTGATGAAGCCAGCTCCCGCTCTACATCGGCCCAGGTCAACGGGTCGGACGCCGCACCGTAGATCTCCGCCATCTGGGCCCGGCGCCGGAGTTCGCGCGCCGCGTTCTCCGTGCGCTCCCACTCGCCATACCAGCGGAAGAACAGCACCACGATGATGCCCCAGATGAGGGTCGTCCCTCCCACCTTCATGATGGCCCCCGCCGTCTGCTGGTCTTGCACAGCCGAACCCCCGAATGGCCGGGGCACGGTCGCGTAGAACTTGTACACGACTCCGTCAGCGAACGCCAAGAAGGCGGCCGGCACGTTGGGGATGATCGACTGGAAGAAGAGATACACCATCCGGCCTGGGGCCGAGAGACTCGGGAACTCGGGTAGCCGGTTGACCACCGGGAACCACATCAGCATGGCGGCGCTGAAGGACCATAGATGGACGAAGAAGTGCAACGAATGGTGCTCGAGCACGGCGTTGACGAGCGCGGGCCAGTGGGTGAGCGCCACGGTCGCGTTGAACACCAATGCGGCCACGAGTGGCCTGGCCATCACCCGGACGGCGGCCGCCAGGCGGGCCGGACGCAGGATCCATCTGGTCAGCCAGCCTGGTACGCCGAGCAGCAACAACGGAGGAGCCACCAAGGTCATGACCATGTGCTGGGCCATGTGCACCGAGAACAGGTAGTTCTCGGCAATGTCGTGGACGGGCCAGTCCGATACCACCCAGAGCAAGGCGACACCGGAGCAGAACAGGGCTACCTGGCGGCGGGTAACGACGGGTTCGCCGGCGGGCACGACCCGCGGCCCGATACGAGTAACGGCGAACCAATACAGCAAGAGGCTGACGACGAAGATGGCCCAGGTTTCGGGATGGGCGTGCGAACGCCACGGATCAACCGAGGCGGTGGCAAGAGCGAGCATCAGTCGGGCACGGTCACGCGTGAATGCGGTTCTGGAAGACGCCGAACATGAGGAAGACGATGGTGTACACGATGGCGGCCAGGATGATCCCGGTCAGGAAGACCCGCCGCAGCCAAACGTGATCGAACTTCAGGTGCATGAAGTAGGCGGCCACCATGCCGAACTTGATGGCCGCCAGGATCAAAAGGATGGGTGGACCACCGGCACCCAGCCGCTTGATGTACGACACGCCCACTTCGACGGCAGTGATAGCGGCCAGGATCATCGCGATCTTGATGTACTTGGCGTCGGTTGGATGAGCCCCGTGCTCGCCCGGCTCGCTGAGGTGCGCCTCCACGGCCGAGCTGGCGTCCGCATGGCTGGTCTCGGTGCTCATCGTCACACGTGTCCGTGGAGGGCCGGGGAGGGGATCAGGTACACGACCGTGAAGATCACGATCCACACCACGTCCACGAAGTGCCAATACAGACCGGCGATCTCGATCACCTCGGACTTCGCCTGGGGCAGCTTGCCTCGCGCCGACAGGTTGGCCAGGGACAGCAGCATCAGGATGCCGACGGTCACATGCACGCCGTGGAATCCGGTGAGGACAAAGAAGCTCGAGCCGAACAGGTTGGTCTTCAGGGTCAAGCCCTCACGAATGAACGACGTGAACTCGTAGACCTGGCCGCCGATGAACGTGGCCCCTAACATGGCCGTGGCGATCAGCCAGATGCGCAGACGGCGCTGGTCACCCCGCTGGATGGCAGAGAGGGCCAGCACCATCGTCAGCGAGCTCATCAGCAGAACGAACGAGCTGACCGACGTATAGGGGATGTCGTAGACCTGCTTGGGGCTGGGGCCAACGATGCTGCGCCCCCGGTACAGGAAGTAGGTGGAGATAAGAGCGCCGAAGAGCAGGCACTCGGACCCGAGAAAGGCCCACATGGCCAGCTTGTCGTTGGACACCCCCGTGTTGGTGGCCGGGTGTCCGCCGTGAGCGCCGACGTCGTGGGCCTCCGGGGTGGCGGTTTCCGCCGCGACGACGGTCATTGGCCCTCCTCCTCACCGGGCGTCGACGCCGGGGTATCGGCCGACCCGCCGCCGGCCGTTCCTCCACCGTCAGCGCCGGACTCGGTGCCGGACTCCGTGCCGGACCCGAGCTCGGCCGGGGCCGGAGCCCCGACGAGCGCAGGCACCTCCGACAAGATCTCGTGGTGCTCCTCTGGCTCCGTTGACGGCTCGAAGCCCCAGGCGTAGAGGCCGCCCAACAGGATCATCACCCCGAGGATGGAGACCAGATAGCTCCCACCTCCGCCCCGGCCGAAGACGATGCCGTACGCGATGATCGGCAGTCCGAGGGACGCGACGATCGGGAAGTACGACGGCGACGGCAGGTGGACCCCATGGTCCGGGCCGAGGGCGACGGCCGGCGCCGGCTGCTGCGGCAACTTGACCAATCGGCCCTCCTCGTCCTCCGTGTACTTCTGATGCCAGAACTCGTCCAGGGAGTGCACCGTCGGGAGCTCGGCAAAGTTGTAGGCCGGCACCGGCGACGGCAACGTCCATTCGAGCGTACGCGCGTCCCACGGATCCTGAGGCGCGGGCACACCCTCCTTCCAGGTCTTCCACACGTTGTAGAGAAAGACGAGCACGCCCAACGCGATGATGAACGCACCGATCGTCGCCACCATGTTCCAGAAGGCCAGGCCCAGGCTCTTGTCGTAGGTGTAGATGCGTCTCGGCATGCCCTCCAGACCGAGGATGTGCATCGGTCCGAACGTCAGGTTGAACCCGGCGAAGGTCAACCAGTAATGCCATTTGCCCAGGCGTTCGTCGAGCATCCGGCCGAAGAGCTTCGGATACCAGAAGTAGATGGCGCCGAAGAGGGCGAAGATCGACCCACCGAAGAGCACGTAGTGAAAATGGGCGACCACGTAGTACGTGTCGGTCTGCTGGCGGTCATGGGGCGAGAGTGAGTGGGTGACACCGGACAGACCGCCGATGGTGAACATGGCGATGAACCCGACGGCCCAGAGCATCGGCGTCGCGAATCGCAATGACCCTTTCATCATGGTGCCGATCCAGTTGAAGATCTTCACCCCCGTCGGCACCGCAATGAACATGGTGGTGAGCGAGAACGCCGATACGGCCACCGGTCCCAAGCCCACCGCGAACATGTGGTGCACCCACACTCCCCAGCCGATGAACCCGATGGCAATGCCCGAGAAGACCATGACCGGGTAGCCGAACAGTGGCTTGCGGGAGAACACGGGCAGGATCTCCGACACGATGCCCATGGCCGGCAGCACGAGGATGTACACCTCGGGATGTCCGAACAGCCAGAACAGGTGTTGCCACAGGACGGGATCGCCCCCGCGCGTCGGGTCGAAGAAGGCTGAACCGAAGAACCGGTCAAACATCAGCAGGAACAACGCCACCGTGATGATGGGCATGGCGAAGAGAGTGAGGAACTGGGACACCAGGCTCATCCACACGAAGATCGGCATCCGGAACAGATCCATTCCCGGCGCGCGCATGTTGAGCGTGGTGACGATGAGGTTGACGGCTCCCACCGTTGAGGCGATGCCCAGGATCTGGAGTCCGAAGATCCAGAAGTCGATGCCGCGCCCCGGGAGGAACCCGGTTACCGAGGTGTTGGGGGCATATCCGAACCAGCCACCGTTGGGTGCGCCGCCCAGGAGGAAACTGGAGTAGAGGAAGATCCCTCCGAAGAGGAACGTCCAGTAGCTGAAGGCGTTGAGCCGCGGGAAGGCGACGTCTCGCGCGCCGATCATGAGCGGCAGCAGGAAGTTCGAGAATGCGACCGAGAGGGGCATGATCACCAGGAAGACCATGGTCGTGCCGTGCATCGTGAAGACCTGGTTGTAGGCGTCGGCGGAGAGCAGCGACCCGTTGGGCTGAGCCAGCTGGACCCTGATGAGGAGGGCCTCGAAGCCACCGATCAGGAAGAAGAAGAGGGCGGTGGTCCCGTAGAGGATCCCCACCCGCTTGTGGTCGATCGTCGTCACCCATCCCCAGAATCCTTCGGTGCTCTGCGGGCGGTGGAAGGGGACGACCGACTCGGTCGCAGGCGGGGGCGACGTAGTCAGGACGGGAGGCTCAAGGACGGTGGCCATTGGCTATCTCACTCCCAGATCATTGACAGCGGTCACTTCAGCGTCTCGAGGTAGGCGACGAGCTTGGTGATTTCATCCTCCACCAGGTGAAGGTTCGGCATGACCGATCCCGGCTTCGCGCCCGGGGGGTTGCGGAGCCACGTGCGCAGGTTATTGGGTGTCATATCGAAGATGGCTCCGGCGAACACCGAGCGGCTCTGGAGATGGGTGAGGTTGGGTCCGACGGTTCCCGCCGTGAAGCCATTGATGGTGTGGCAGCCGGCGCACCCCTTCTGTTGGAAGAGGGTGCGACCGAGAGCTGCGTCTGTACCGTCCGCGGGTACAGCCGCGGTGGCCTGCTGTTGCTGCACCCACGCTTGGAAGTCGGCGGGTGTCTCGGCGATTATCCGGAGGTGCATGTTGGCGTGGGAGAGGCCGCAGTACTCGGCGCATTGGCCGTAGTAGGTGTCGGGGTGATCGGCCTGGATCAACATGTGGTTGTGGCGCCCGGGGATGGCGTAGACCTTGCCGGCGAGCGCCGGGGGCCAGAAGTTGTGGATCACGTCAAATGACGTGATCGACAGGTTGATGGGCTCCCCGACGGGAATGTGCATCTCAGTCGCGGTCTTGACGCCCAGACCGGGGTAGTCGTACTCCCACCACCACCGGTGCCCGGTGACGGTGATGGCCATGGCGTTCTTGGGGATCTTGTTGACCTCGAACACGGTCTTCACGGTGAAGAAGCCGACGAAGGCCAGGGTGACCGCCGGCAGGATGGTCCAGGTGATCTCCAGGCGGGTATTGCCGTGGATCTGCACGGGCCGGTCGTCGTCGGAGCGGCTCCGGTACTTGATGACGGCGAACGCGATCAGCCCCTCGACGAGGACGAACACCACCACTGCGATCCAGAAGACCGGGTTGAACAAGTTGGCCAGCTTGTGGGCGATCGGGCCCTGGGGGTTCAACGTCGTCTGCCGGTGGCTCTTGTCGCAGGCGGAGAGCACCAGAGCGGCGACGAGCGGGCCGGCGATGACGGCGCCCCGGCGGGCGGCTGACCGGCGGGCGGCGGGCAGGCGGGCGGGCGGCCGGGTCACGATCCCGCCACCGTGAAGGTCCCCACCATCGAGGGGTGGAAGTCGCAACGGAAGTTGAACTGGCCGGTCGTGGTGAAGGTCCACTGATAGGTGCGGCGGCCGACGCCGACAACCGGTTCGCCGTTGACGAGCGGAGTGCCCCCCGTCGCGGCGGTGTACACGGCGACGTTGTGGTAGGTGCCTTTGTCCCGATTGACAAAGTGCACCGTCACCGGTTTGTTGACGGTCACGCCGATGGTGGTCAGGTCGTACCGGATGCCTTTGGCGGTGATGATCACGACCTGAGGTCTCGCCAGGGCCGGCGTCTCGAACTTCCGTTCTCCGGTGGCCGCGCCGACCGCGCCGGCGGCGACCACCGAGGCCACGGCCACGCCCGCCACGGTCGCCAGAATGGTCGAACTGGCGCGGGGCCGAGCGGCGATGAGTGCGAACCCGAGCAGGACCAGGGTGGCCACGACGAGGGCGATGGCGACCGACGCCGCCTTGGGCACCGCCAGCAGGACGCGGGAGATGCTGATGACGAGGACGGCGATCAGCCCGAAGGCCGTCAAGGGCAGCAGGAACGGAGCGACGACACGGTCGGTGGCGCGGACGCCGACCGTCGGCGTATGCGACGGATCCTCTCGAAACGCTTGGGCCAGCCCTGCGAAAGCGGCGAGCACAACCCCCGCCACCCCGATGATGACGACGTAGTGGCCGGCCCCCGCGCCGATGGCCAGAACGCCCACCCCCGCGGCCAGAATCATCGGCCACGAACTGGGCGCCGGCTGCAGGCTGCGATCCATCGCCACCGACTCCTTCGGCAGGACGGAACCGGCCGGCGGCGGTGGCGCCGAGTCCTCGAGCGTCGAACCGGTCTCCGCCAGGCCGGCCAGCAGGGCCGCGGCCATCAGGAAGAAGAACAGCACTCCGCCCGAGCGGTCTCCCGAGGTGGCCTGGTACCCGAGGGCCAGAACCAGGGCGAGGGCCGCCAGTCCGAAATGCAGCTTGGCCGCAGTGTTGAACATGACTCCCTCCCTCCTAGTGGTTGGTAAACAGCCAGACGGTGGCGTACACGGCGATCCAAGACACGACAACGAAATCCCAGTACAACGCCACCACGCGGACCGGCTCGTAGCGCGCCGGCACCATCTGACGGCCGATGGTGCGGCCAAGCACGATCAGCATGCCGACCACTCCGATCATGGCAACCGCGCCCGCGGCCACAATGAGAGCAAAGAAGATCACCGCGTAGGGAGACGCTCCGGGGCCGAAGCCGGCCGTGCGTCCCAAATACCAGAGCAGATTGAGGAAGGCCAGGGCGAGGCCCAGGCTCACGCCGAGGCCGCCGAGCGCCTGTCGGCGGTCGTCCCTCCTCAACGCCCACACGGTCCATTCCATGGTCACCGCACTCATCAGCGCGGTGACACTGAGCATGGTCCCGACAAAGTTGTCAACCGTCACGCCCTTGGGGGGCCACGGTTGGTTCGCATGGTTGTTCAGGTGGGCGATATGCGCATAGGAGGCGATGAGACCGCCGAAGAGCATCAACCCGCCGGTGCACAGCAGGAGGACCCCTATGGTCATGACGTTCTTCGGACGGGTCCGGCCACCAGCCGGAAGGGCAAGCATGTTCATGCCTGCGCCTCCTCCGCCGCCCCTGTGGTTGCGGCCGCCCGCCAGTCGGCCTGCGGAGTGGGGGACCACACCATCGGCACCGTATCGAAGCCGTGGGCCGGTGGCGGCGAGCTGGTGGCCCACTCGAGGGTCAGACCGTCATAGGGATCGCCATCGACCGGGCCGCCCTTGCGCCAGCTGCGCAGCAGGTCGGCCAGCACGACCAGGATTCCGATCAGGATGAGCGCCCCACCGAAGGCGGCGGCCCGGTCGAGGGCCTGATAACTCGACCGGCCGGTCACGGCCGCGGTGTGGTTGGTGGCCCCCTGGAACCCGAGCAGGTAGCTGAACACGCCGGAGGTGAACAAGCCGCCGAAGACGAGGAGGAAGGCGACTGCGCCGAGACCAGGTGACAAGGTGCGGCCCCACAACTTGGGCGCCCAGTGATAGATGGCACCGAACACGAGAAGCGCGGGGGCGCCGAAGGCGACCGTATGCAGATGACCGGTGRTCCACGCCTGGCCGTGCACCTTGGCCACCGCCGCCGCGATGGTCATGCCCGCGCCGAGAGCGAGAAGGATGACGTAGCCGGCTACCCAGAGAAGAGAGACATGGAACCGCGGCCGGCCCTGGGCGAGGGTGCCCATCCACAGAAGCACGAGGGCTCCGATGGGGATGACCACCAGGCTGGTGAGTACCGAGTAGGTGGGGAGGACCAGCGCGTTCTCTACCTTGTTGCCGGCCGCCCACGCGCCGAGGCTGAGCGCACCGAACAGCCCCAGCAGTCCGAGGGCGGCGCGGTGGTCAAGCAAGGGGCGACGGGCGTGGGTAGCCACGATCTCGCAGGCCACGCCCAGGGCCGGAAGGGTGAGGAGGTAGATCTCGGGCCGGCCGAAGAGCCAGATGGTGTGCTGCCAGACCTCCTGGCTGCCGATGGTCGTGGGGGTGAAGAAGGTGCCGAAGAAATGCTGGTCGAGATAGAGGAGAAGCAGCCCGCCGAGGAACACGGGCGTGGCCAGCAGAGTGACGACGCCGGTCACCATGGTCGCCCAGCTAAAGGCCGGGAGCCGCAGGAGGGTCATGCCCTCGGTGCGCAACGTCAGCGCGGTGGTAACCAGGCTGGTCGAAGCCAGGAGGAACGAGAACGCGATCACCGCCAGGCTCGCAATCCACAAGCTGGTGGCCCTGGTGAGGTGGGGGGCCGCCGCCAAGGCCTGAGGACTGGTGATGCCGATCCCGTTGGGTGGCCCGGAGATGTAGCTGGCCACAAGGCAGCCGCCGCCTACCACGTAGAGCCACAGGGCGGTGGCGTGCAGGCGGGGCAGCGCCAGACGGCCGGCGCCGATCTGCAGGGGAAGGAGATACGTGCCGAGGCCGAGCCACGCCGGCGCCAGGAACAGCATCGTCATGACGGTGGCGTGCATCGAGAAGATCCGGAAGTAGGCGGAACCGACGATGTTCGACGACGGTTCGGCCAGCTGGGCCCGCAACAGTTCGCCGAGGACGGCCCCGACGAGCAGGAAGAGCAACGAGAACCCCAGGTAGAGCAGCCCGAGTCGCTTGTGGTCAGCGGTCGTGAGCCAGCTCTCGTTTGGCGCCGGGGGCGACGGCTCCGGTGGCGGCGCCGCCGCCTCCGCCGGGCGGTCCTCCAGAAGCGTCATGGGTGAGCAGCCTCGTTGGACATCGGGGACAGGACCGAGGGGACTCTACACATCGCGCTCAGGCCGCAGCGAGCCATGTCAGACGTGGCGGGCCAGCTGATCGACGGCCATGGCTCCGAACAGCAGCGTCACATAGGAGATCGAATAGGAGAACAGCCGCATGGCTCGCGCTGCCGTCCCGTCGCGCAGCAGGCCCACGGCCTGATAAAGAAACACCGCACCCAGGATCAGCGCCGCCGCCCAGTAGATGGTGCCCATCCCGCCCACCTGGGCAAAGACCAGGGAAGTGACCCAGAGCAGGGCGGTGTAGAAGACGATCTGGCGGCAGGTGACCCGCAGCGACGCCACCGCCGGGAGCATCGGGACGTTCGCCGATGCGTAGTCCTCCCGGTAGCGGATGGCGAGCGCCCAGAAATGGGGCGGGGTCCAGACGAAGATAATCGCGAACAGCACGATCGGAGCCAGGCTCAATGAGCCCCGCACCGCCGCCCACCCGACCAGCACGGGCACGGCACCGGCCGCTCCCCCGATCACGATGTTCTGGCGGGAGGAACGCTTCAGCCACAGGCTGTACACGAAGATGTAAAACAGCGTGGCACTGAGGGCCAGCACCGCCGACAGGAGATTGACCCACGCCCACAGCTCGACGAAGGCCAGCACTTCCAGGCCGACGGCAAAGGTCAGGGCGGCCCGGGGGGTGAGGACGCCTGTGACCAGAGGGCGCTTGGCGGTCCGGGCCATGATGGCGTCGATATCTCGGTCCACGACCATATTGATGGCGTTGGCGCCGCCGGCGGCAAGGCTGCCGCCGATCAGGGTGGCGACGACCAGCCAGCCCGAAGGAAGGCCGCGAGCCGCCACCACCATGGTGGGGACGGTGGTGACAAGGAGCAGTTCGATGATGCGTGGTTTGGTGAGTGCGAGGTAGGCGGCCGCGGTTTGGCGCATCGCCGTGACTCTATGGCCACGTTCCCTTCCGCTACAAAGCGGGGAAAAGGGCGGGGTCGCCCAAGCCGGTGGTGGATCGTACGATCTCGGCGAATGGACCGAGTCCGCCTGAGCCCCGGCAGCTACCGAAGAATTACGCTGGTTTCCCTCCTGGCGTTGGCCTTCATCATCGTGACGGGCGGAGCCGTCCGGCTGACCGGTTCAGGCCTCGGCTGCCCCGACTGGCCGACCTGCGCTCACCATCAGTTGGTGGACGCCAGGCATTACCACCGCACCATCGAGTCTGTGAACCGCTCGATCACCGGGCTGGTGTCGGTCATGGTCATCGTGGCCGTGCTGGGGGCCCTCGTGCGCGTGCCGAGAAGGCGGGATCTGACGTGGCTGGCGTGCGGGCTGGTGGCCGGCGTGATCGGCCAGATCGTCCTCGGCGGCCTGACCGTGCTGTTCGACCTCGCCCCACCCTTCGTGATGGGCCACTTCCTGCTGTCCATGCTGATCCTGGCCGACGCCACCGTGCTTCATCACCGAGCCGGCCGACCCGACGGTCCGGTGACCGACCGGCCTCTCGTCGAGCCCTCTCTTCTGCCTTTGGGCAAGCTGCTCATCGCCGCCTGCGCCCTCGTCGTCTTCCTGGGCACGGTCGTGACCTCGTCCGGCCCGCATGGCGGCGACCAGAAAGCCAAGCGTCTTCCCTTCGCCTTGCACGATGTGGCCCGTCTGCATGGAATCGCGGTGATGCTGTTCCTGGCCCTGACTGTGACGACCCTCTGGAGGGTGTGGCGCGCCGGCGCCTCCGCCGCGGTCCTCCAGCGAGGCGAGACCCTGCTCGTCATCCTCGTGGCGCAGACCGTCATCGGTTACATCCAGTACTTCACCCGCATCCCGGTCCTCCTCGTCGGGTTTCACATCGCCGGCGCGGCGTCGGTGTGGGTGGCCACCCTGTGGTTTGTGTTGGGCCTGCACGCCGCCGAGGCTGGCGCCGCCTGGACGGACCGGCCGCCGGAACCGGTGATGGCCAGCACCTGAGAGAATGGGGCCAGCTATGACCGCCCCCAGTCCGACCCGGGTGGAAGAGCCCGATGTCGACGACGTCGCCGAGCCAGACCGGCCATGGGTCGTCATCGTGTGGAACGACCCCATCAACTTGATGTCATATGTGACCTTCGTCTTTCAGAAGCTGTTCGGGTACAGCAAGGCGAAGGCCACCAGCCTGATGCTTGACGTCCACCACAAGGGACGGGCGGTCGTCTCCAACGGCCCGCGCGAAAAGGCGGAGCTCGACGTGTTCCGCCTCCACGAGCACGGCCTGTGGGCGACGATGGAACACGACCAGTAACGATGGCCCGCCTCGTCAAGCGGCTCCGATCGGGTCGCTATCAGCTGAAGCTCGACGCCGAGGAACGGGACCTGCTCCGCGCTCTCCCAGGACAACTGGGCGAGCTGCTCGGCAGCGACGACCCGAGCCTGCACCGGTTGTTCCCAACGGCGTATACGCATGACCCTGCACTCGACGCCGAATATCACCGCCTGATGCGCGACGACCTGCTCGAGCGACACCGGGGCGCGCTCGAGGTCATGACCAAGACGATCGACGCGGTGGACCTCGATGAGGAGCAGCTGCTGGCCTGGATGCGGGCCGTGAACCAGATGCGCCTCGTGCTCGGCACCCGATTGGACGTGACCGAGGACATGTACGACACCGGGATGGACGTTGATGACCCCCGCGCCCCGGCATTCGCGCTGTACAGCTATCTCGGCTGGCTTCAGGAACACATCGTCCAGGCTCTGGATTAGACCTCTTCCATGGACCTTGAGGAAGCTCGTCAGTATCTGCGGGAAAACAAGCACTCGATCCTCGCCACCGTGCGGCGAGACGGACGTCCCCAGATGTCACCCGTCGTCCACGCTGTTGACGGTGACGGCCGGGCCGTGATCTCGTCCCGCGAGCCGGCGTACAAGGTCCGCAACTTGCGTCGCGACCCGCGGGCGTCGCTCTGTGCTATCCCGGACGGGTTCTTCGGCGGGTTCGTTCAGATCGACGGGACGGCCTCCATCGTGTCGCTGCCCGCGGCCATGGACCTGCTGGTCGACTACTACCGGCGCGTCGCCGGCGAGCATGCGGACTGGGACGACTACCGGGCGGCCATGGAACGCGACCGCCGATGCGTGATCCGGATCGAGCTGGAACGAGCCGGGCCCGACCGCTCGGGATGATCGTTCGCCGAATACCGGTTACCGAGGGCGTCACCCTCCACGCCCGCGTCTGGGCCGGCGAAGGGGTGCCATGCGTGCTGGTCCACGGGCTCGCCTCCAACGCCCGGATCTGGGACGGTGTCGCCGGCCAGCTGGTCCAGAGCGGGCATGCCGTCACCGCCGTCGACCAGCGCGGCCATGGCCTATCCGACAAGCCGGACGGCGGGTACGACTACGCCACCATGGCCGGCGATCTGGCCATGCTCATCGAGGCGCTGGGCTTCGAGCGTCCCCTTGTCGCCGGTCAGTCCTGGGGCGGCAGTGTGGTCCTCGAGCTCGCCATCCGTCACCCCGGCCACGTGCGGGCGGTCGCCTGCATTGACGGGGGCACGATGGACCTCTCTCGGCCCTTCCCCGCCTGGGACGCCGCCCTGGCCGCCCTGACCCCGCCGCCGCTGATCGGGGAGAAGGAGGCCGACATCCAGACCATGTTCCGTCGCTTCCATCCTGACTGGCCCGACGAGGGGATCGCCGGGTCCATGGCCAACTTCGAGATTCGACCCGACGGCACGGTCGCCCCGTGGCTGACGCGAGAGCGGCACCTCACCATCCTCCGCCATCTCTGGGAGCACCGGCCCGCCGATCGCTATCCCCTGGTGCCGACCCCGGTCCTGCTGATTCCCGCCGACAGCGCAGGCCCCGGCGACCCGGAGGAGAAGGTCCGGTCCGTGCAGGCCGCCGAGCATCTCCTTCCGGGACCCGTCGTCACCCGCTGGATGGCGGGCGACCACGACCTGCACGCGCAGCATCCGGCCGAAGTGGCCTCGCTGCTGGCCGCGGCGGCGACGGGCCGGCTGTTCACGTGAGTCTCCCCCGCCTCCTCGTGATCATGGGATCCGGCGAGACCAGTCCCACCATGATCAAGACTCACCGGGAGCTACTGGGCCGCCTCGGTCCGGATCCGGTGGCGGCCGTGATGCTGAACACGCCGTTCGGGTTCCAGGAGAACGCCGACGACATTGGGGCCCGTGCCGTCGAGTACTTCGGGGTCAGCGTGAACCAGAAGCTCGACATCGCCGAGTTCCGTTCCGCTGCGGGCGCCACGGAGGATCCGGTTGGCTACGAGACCATGCTCAGCGACTTGCGCCGGGCCAGGTACGTGTTCGCCGGACCCGGCAGCCCGTCCTACGCACTGCGCCAGTGGCGGGGTTCGCCCGTCCCCGACATCCTGCGAGACAAGGTGACCGCGGGGGGCTGCGTCACCTTCGCCAGCGCGGCCGCGCTGACCCTCGGCGTGAAGACGGTGCCGGTGTACGAGATCTACAAGGTCGGCGAGAATCCGCACTGGCTGGATGGGCTGGACCTGCTTGCCGCGACCGGACTCCGAGCGGCAGTTATTCCCCACTACGACAATGCCGAGGGCGGCAACCACGACACCCGCTTCTGTTACCTGGGGGAGCGCCGGCTGGCCCGCCTGGAGGCCGAGCTTCCTGTCGATGCGTTCGTCCTCGGGGTGGACGAACACACCGGCTGCATCCTCGATCTGGACGCCGGCACCGCCTCGGTGGTCGGTCTCGGACAGGTCACCGTCCGCAAAGCCGGACGCTCCGTCACTTTGGCAGCGGCGACCACGGTCCCGATCACCCGCCTGACCGAGCTGGCGTCCGAGTCGCCTCCGGGCTCGACGGCCTCGCCAAGCTCGGCGGGCGCGGCCGCCACCCGACCGGCCGGCTCACCGTCGACGGGCGCGGCCGTCTCGCCGCTACTGACCGACATCGGCCGCCTCGAGGCCGAGTTCGACGCCGCCCTGGCCGCCAAGCAGTACCCAGACGCCACCCGGGCCGTGCTGGAGCTCGATGACCTACTGCTGGCATGGAGCCGGGACACACTTCAGTCCGACGAGGCGGACCGGGGTCGGGCGGCGCGGCGCGGGATGATCGTTCGGCTCGGGCAGCAGGCGCGGGACCCCAAAGAGCTGCTCGGGCCCTATGTGGATCTCCTCCTCGAGCTGAGATCGGAGGCGCGAGCCGCGCACCGGTGGGCCGACGCCGATGCGGTGCGAGACCGTCTCACCGCCCTCGGCGTCGAGGTTCGCGACGGAAGTGGGGGCACCGAGTGGGACCTGCCCCTGCTATCGTGATCGAGCCCTCACCGGAGCCGGGCCCCCATCGTCTAGCGGCCTAGGACACCGCCCTTTCAAGGCGGCAGCACGGGTTCGAATCCCGTTGGGGGTGCAGCAGTGGACCTGTGGTGCAGTTTGGAGTGCACGCCGGCCTGTCAAGCCGGAGGTCGCGGGTTCAAATCCCGTCAGGTCCGCGGTAGGCCACAACACAAGGTCGGGTAGCTCAGCCGGTAGAGCGCGCGCCTGAAAAGCGCGAGGTCAGCGGATCGACGCCGCTCCCGACCACCAGTTCTCAGCTCGGCTGACACACGGCCGGTCGGTATGCAGAGAGTCGTCCCATCGACCAATTTGCCGACCAACTCGCTTGGCGCGAGCCCCCTGATCGGCCCAAATGCATCAGATTGCCGCCCGAACGCCCGATAGAGGAGGCACCAAGCGGGAAGAGAACGTGCGCAAGTTCGGGCTGGTCACGAAATTCACGGTCTTGAGCCTGATGATCATTGGAGGGCTGGGGTTCCTGCTTGCCCAAAGCGTGGCCGGTGAGATTCGATTCCGGGCGCTGAGCAGCGCCACGGAGACGGCGGTCGTTTCTTCTCGCCTCGGTATCCAACCTCAGCTGACGGCGGACGGGGTCCGAAATGGTCTCTCCCCCGAAGCCCTGAGCCGCCTCGATCGCTCGATCCGCAGCAACGACCTCGGCACCGCCATCTTCCGGATCCACATCTGGGACACCAAGGGCCGTCTTGTCTACTCCGATGACGCCACGCAGATCGGCCATACCTTCCCGTTGGATGATCACCTGAGGGAAGCCCTCGCCGGCCACATCGCGTCCGAGGTCAGCAGCCTGCAGAGGGCCGAGAACGCCCGAGATCGCAAAGCCGGACACCTCCTCGAGGTCTACGTGCCGATGATCTTTGCCGGCGACCGCATGCCGGCGGGGATCTTCGAGCTCTACGTGCCCTATCAGCCCATTTCGGCAGCCATTCACCACGACACGATGCGGCTCTACACCATGCTGACGCTCGGCCTTGGGCTCTTGTGGTTGGCCTTGTCCCGGATCGTGCTCGGCGCGTCCAGGCGGCTGCGCGACCAAGCCGCCGACAACCAGCATCAAGCCCTGCACGACAGCCTGACCGGACTCCCCAACCGGGCCCTCTTCGATGACCGTCTGCGTCAGGCGGTGACCGGCGCGCGCCGAACGGGATCCGGCGTGACCGTCATGTTGATGGACCTTGACCGCTTCAAGGAGGTCAACAACACGCTCGGCCACACCAGTGGCGATGCTCTGCTGCGCCAGATCGGTCCTCGCCTCCGACCCATGCTCCGTGGCGTTGACACCGTCGCGCGCCTGGGTGGTGACGAATTCGCCGTCCTGCTCCCAGGGATGACTGATCCCGAATCGGCGCTGGCCGTCGCCGGCGAGATGCGGCACCTCTTGTCCAAGCCATTTCCACTGGAGGACATCTCCATCGAACTCGAAGCCAGTGTCGGGGTGGCCCTGTATCCCGACCACGGCACGGACGCAGAGACGGTCATGGGCCGCGCCGACGCGGCCATGCACCGCGCCAAGTCGATCTCGACGGGCGTCGAGTTCTATCAGCCTGGCCACGACGGGTATAGCCGGGACCGCCTCAACCTGGTTGGTGAGCTGCGCCGAGGTATCGACGCCGGTGAGCTGGTGTTGCACTATCAGCCCAAGGCCGACCTGCGGACCGGACGCATCGACAGCGTCGAGGCGTTGGTGCGCTGGCAGCATCCCGACCGTGGCCTCGTGCCGCCGGACGACTTCATCCCGCTGGCGGAGCATACCGGTCTCATCCGGCCGTTGACCCACCTGGTACTCGACCAGGCCCTCGGCCAGTGCGCGGCGTGGCGGCGCGAGGGCCGGGAGCTCATGGTTGCCGTGAACCTCTCCGTGCGCAGCTTGCACGACCTCCGCCTCCCTGACGAGGTGCGGACGCTGCTGGCCGTCCACGGGCTGCCGGCCACCTGTCTGCAGCTCGAGATCACCGAGAGCACGCTCATGGCCGATCCGGAACGGGCGATACAGGTGGTGGCGGAGCTGCACGCCATGGGGATCGAACTGGCCGTCGACGACTTCGGCACCGGCTATTCCTCATTGGCCTATCTGCACCGCCTGCAGGTCTCAGCGGTGAAGATCGACAAATCCTTTGTCATCGGCCTCGATACCGAGGACAGTGGCAACGCGGTCATCATCCGCTCCACCATCGATCTGGCCCGCAACCTCGGGTTGGAGGTCATCGCCGAGGGCGTGGAGACCGAGGCGGCTCTGCGGCGGCTGAGTGCACTTGGCTGCGACCTGGCACAAGGCTTCTACCTGTGCCGTCCGGTCCCAGCCGACGATCTGGTCACGTGGTTAGAAGGCCGCACGATCCTTCCGGTCGGCTAGTGGGGTGCCTGCGAACTTGACGCCGGAAACTCGGTCGCCGCGTTATGGATCCGACCTTGCCTCTTTGATTAACGAGTTTCTGGCGTCAAGTTTCAGGTCACTCCAAGCCGAGAACGCCCGGCAGATCGCGGTGGTCGGACAGGATGAAGTCGCCCTCCGGCTCGGTGGTGCTGTCGTCGTCGGCCACGCCCGTGTAGCGCACTGAGGTCATACCCATGGCCCGCGCCCCGGCCACGTCCGTGCGGCGCAGATCACCGACGTGGGCCACTCGGGAAGGTTCGGGATCGCCCAAGCCAGCCAGGGCGTGCTCGAAGATCACCGACGACGGCTTGTAGGCCCCGACCTCATCGGAAAACGACCAGTGATCGAAGAGCGCGAGAGCTCCTCGGCCTTCCAGGTACGCCACCAAGATATGCGAAGGGGTCAAGCCGACATCGCAGATGATCCCGAGCTTGAGCCCGGCATCTTTCAAGCGGCGCAGGCACTCGAGCGCACCGTCGGTCAGATGGAACTCGGCCCCGGCGCCAGCGGACGAGAATGCCCCGATCAGCGCCAGCCGTACATCCGGAGGGACGTGGAAGCCGAGGTGTTCGATCGCATGCTCGGCCGCCTGGGCGGCGTGGAACTGTTCGTTGGCGGTCCAGGAAGCCACGTACTGCTCCCACGTCTTATCGAAAACGGCCGCGAGCTGATCACGCTCGGCGGTGTAGCCGGCTTCCTCCAGGATCCCCGCCCATGCGTCGAGCCGGCGACCCCGCAAATGTCCCCGCTCCTCGTAACAGAGCGTGTTCCAGTAGTCGAACGTGACCGCTTCGTAGCTCACCGCCCCCATCTTGCCCCGCCGGCGTTACCCGCCCCGCCCAGAGACTCGCCGGGAGACCGGCCCACGACGCGCCGGGGCCCGGACGCCTCACCCCGACGTCCGGACCCTGGTGGCTGTGATGTTGCTGCGATGATGGACACTCAAGCGGCGCCCGAACCGCGATTGTGTCGTGACGGATGTATTCGGCGGCCGAAGCTGCCGGGCGGATCTACGCCTGCTCGTGTTCCATCTGCTCGAGGCACCGGCGAATCTCGGATTGCCGGAAACGGCGATGGCCGCCAAGGGTACGGATGGCGGTGATCTTGCCCGCCCGAGCCCAGCGGGTCACGGTCTTCGGATTGACCCGGAACAACGCAGCCACCTCGGCCGGCGTCAATAGCGCATCAGGTTGCTGCTGGTCTGCCATATTCCGTGTCCCCTTAGTCGGAAGTGTGTCCGTTTCGCATCCAAAGTACGGCAAGGGCGGGAAACGCTCTATGGCCCCAACGCGTCATTTAGGGGTGGACAGGGTGACTAGTCACGCCGTTGCCACGGGCCATCCTGACCCCATTGACACCAGGGCCGGACCCCGGCGGTACGCTCCTCTTCGCCATGCACATCTTCGATCGCTTGGCGAACGAGTACGAGCAGGTCGTGTTCTTCACCGATCCGCCCTCGGGCTTGCGGGCGATCGTCGCCATTCACTCGACCCTCTTGGGTCCGGCCCTGGGCGGCACCCGGTTCTACCCGTACAGCAATGAGGAGGCCGGGCTAGAGGATGTAGTCCGGCTGGCACGGGGCATGACCTACAAGGCGGCGGCCGCCGGGCTCGACCTCGGTGGCGGCAAGGCCGTGATCTTCGGCGATCCGGGCCGCCAGAAGTCCGAGCCACTCCTGCGGGCCTATGGCCGGTTCGTCCACGGCCTCTCCGGCCGCTACATCACCGCTGAGGACGTCGGCACCACCCAGGCGGATATGGACCTCATCCGTCGTGAGACTCCGCATGTGACCGGCGTGTCGCGATCGCTCGGCGGTTCCGGTGACCCGTCCGCCGCCACCGCCTACGGCGTCCTTCACGGGATGAAGGCGGTGGCCAGGCATCTCTGGGGTGATATCTCACTGGCGGACCGGCCCGTCGTGATCAGTGGTGTCGGCAAGGTCGGTTTCGGTCTGGCTCGCCATCTGGTGGAGGAGCGCGCCAAAGTCACCGTCGCTGACGTCAACGAGCCGGCATCCGAGCGGGCCCGCCGCGATCTCGGCGTCGACGTGGTTCCCGCCGACCGGGCTCACATGATCGAGTGCGACATCTTCTCGCCGTGTGCGCTGGGCGCAATCCTCAACTCCGACACCATCCCGCTATTGGCGTGCCGCGCCATCGTCGGCTCGGCCAACAACCAGTTGGCCACGCCGGGCGACGCCAAGATACTGGCCGAAGCCGGTATCACCTATGCCCCGGACTTCGTTGTCAACGCCGGCGGTGTCATCAACATCGCTGAAGAGCTGGTGGGCTATCACCGCGAACGGGCGTACGCCAATGTCCGCCGCATCTTCGACACGACGACGACGGTGCTGACAACTGCGGACGCGGAAGGCATCACCACGGCCGACGCCGCCGACAGACTGGCCGAGCGACGGTTGGACACCATCGGACGAACCAAGCTGATTCGCAAGTAGCGGTAGGGGGCACAATGCGGAGCGGACGAATGCGAAGCAGAACAACACAGACCGAGGGAGCCGCTCGAGGATGAGCCAGACGACCACTCCACCGACGGGTGCGATGTCCGGGGGACCCAACCTGGACGAGCTGTCCCGGTTGCATCTCCACGATCGTCACACCGCCCTCGGCCTGACGGAAGAAGATCTGCTGGGCATGTACCGCACCATCCTGCTCGCCCGCCTTCTCGACCAGAAGATCTGGGGCCTCAATCGCATGGGGAAGGCCGCGTTCGTCGTGAGCGCGCAGGGCCACGAAGGTGCCCAGGTCGGATCGGCTTGGGCCATCCGGAGAGGTCCGGACACCAAGGACCGGGATCCTGTCCTCCCCTACTACCGGGACCTGGGTGTGGTCCTGGCCCTCGGCATGACGGCGTACGAGGTGCTCCTGGCGGTCTTCGCCCGCCCCGAGGACCCCAGCTCCGGTGGCCGCCAGATGCCGAACCACTGGGGCAGCCGCAAGCTGAACATCATCTCCGGCTCGTCGCCGATCGCCACCCATCTTCCCCACGGTGCGGGTATCGCCCTGGCCGCCAAGCTGCGCCGCCAGGACCAGGTGACGGTGTGCTACTTCGGCGACGGGGCCGCCTCCAAGGGCGACTTCCACGAGAGCCTCAATTTCGCGGGCATCCACCAGTTGCCGATCGTGTTCGTCTGTGAGAACAACGGCTACGCCATCTCCGTGCCACTCTCCAAGGAGTCGGCGGTGGAGGACATCGCGCAGCACGCCCATTCCTACGGTTTCGCCGGCGTGATCGTCGACGGCAACGATCCCCTCGACGTCTACGGCGCCACCCACGCCGCCATCCGCCGCGCCAGGCAGGGAGAAGGACCGACCCTCGTCGAGTGCAAGACCTACCGCTACCTGGCCCACACGTCTGACGACGACGACCGCACCTACCGCACCCCCCAGGAGGTGGAGGCCTGGCGCAAGAAGGACCCGCTACAACGGATGAAGCAATACGTCATCGAGCAACGGCTCCTTTCTGAGCAGCGGGAGGGAGAGATCGAGGCCGAGGTGCGGGCCGAGGTGGACGACGCAGCCCGGCGGGCCGAGGAGGCCCGACCGGCCGAGCCGGCCCAAGCGTTCACGCGCGTGTATGCCCGGCAGGTGCGGCCCATCCCGGGCGTCCCTCCCGGCATGGGCGATCCAGTCGAGGAGCGTCCTGGGATCCCTCTGGCCGAGGCCGGACCGGCCGTCGAACGCACCATTGTCGACACGATCCGCCAGACCCAGCACGAGTTGATGGCCGCGGACGAGCGGGTAGTGATTCTGGGCGAGGATGTCGGCCCGCGCGGCGGGGTCTTCCGGGCCACCGACGGCCTGCACGCGGAGTTTGGCGACAACCGAGTCATCGACACACCGCTGGCGGAAAGTTCGATCGTCGGCATCGGCATCGGCTTGGCCCTTGCCGGCCTGCGTCCCATCGCCGAGATCCAGTTCGCCGACTTCATCCATTCCGCCTTCGATCAGATCGTGAGTGAGGCGGCCAAGCTCCACTACCGCTCCCAGGGTGACTTCGCCGTGCCCCTGGTCATCCGCGCGCCGTGGGGCGGCGGTGTTCATGGCGCGTTGTACCACTCGCAATCGATCGAACTGTTTTACTCACACGTAGCCGGGCTCAAGGTGGTCGCTCCGTCGACACCGGCCGACGTCGCCGGCCTCCTTCGGGAGGCCCTGGACGACCCGGATCCCGTGCTCTTCTTGGAGCACAAGAAGACGTACCGGCTGATCAAGGGACCCGTTCCCGAATCACTGGACTGGCGGGTGCCGATCGGCGTCGCCGACGTGGCGCGGCCGGGGCTCGACCTGTCCATCATCACCTACGGCCTGCACCGCCATCTCGCCCTCGAAGCGGCCGGCGTGCTGGCCGAGGCGGGCGAGGCCGAGGTCGAGGTGGTGGACCTGCGCACAATCAGTCCCTTGGATCGCGAGACCATCTGCGCCTCCGCCGTGCGCTGCGGTCGGGTGCTGGTGGTCCACGAGGACAACATCAGCTTTGGCGTCGGCGCCGAAGTGGCCGCCATCGTGGCGGACGAATGTTTCTACGACCTCGATGCGCCCGTGCGCCGCTTGGCCATGGCCGATGTGCCCGCCATGCCTTTTGCCGCTCCACTCGAGCACGCCGTTTCTCTCGGCACCGAGGAGATCCTCACCGCCGCCCGGGCTCTTCTAGCGCTGTGACGACGAGCGCGGTTAGCTCGCGCCGCCGTGGCCGATGGCGGACTCCTGGTGGGCAGCCAGCTCGGAGGGCGACCAGGTCAGGACGCTGGCGATTAGGCCGGACAGGCTCTCCAGGCTGAATGGCTTCGTGACGTAATCGGCGGCGCCGAGACGGATGGCCCGCACCAGGTCCCGCTCCCCGGATTTAGCGGACACCACGATGACCCGGGGGGGCGAGGGATTCGTCTGCAGGGCCTCGAGGACGCCCCATCCATCCATGACCGGCATCATGACGTCGAGCAGCACCAGGTCAAACGACTCGCGCTCCATCCGGCGGAGGGCGCTCTCGCCGTCCGCGGCCAGAGCCGTCTCGTAGCCATCCGCTTCCAGGCTCACCCGAAGCATGAGCAGGATGTCGGGCTCGTCGTCAACAATGAGTACGCGCGTCACCGCTCTCCCAGTCTGACTCGGGGTCAGACTATCGGTGCAGGTGCGTGGCGTCCGATTTCAAGGATCGCCGACGATGCGGACCGACCCCGTCCCGGAGAGTACTTCTCCGATCTCGACGGCCCGGTGGGTACGCGCCCGCAGCAGATCGAGCGCGCGAAACGCCTCGCTCGCGGGCACGACAACCACCATCCCGATGCCCAGGTTGAACACGCGTTCCATCTCGGCGGTGGCGACTTCGCCGGCCCGCTGGATCTCGGTGAAGATGCGAGGCACCTCCCACTGCCGGCGGTCAATAACCGCATCGCAGTCCTCGGGGAGCACGCGGGCCAGGTTGCCCGCCAGACCGCCACCGGTGACGTGGGCGACCGCTCGCACCTCCACCGCTCGCAGCAGGTCCGTGATGGCCGGCGCGTAGATCACCGAAGGCTCGAGCAACTCGTCGGCCAGGGTGTGAGGAGCGCCGGGGAACGCCGGGCCGTCGAGCGACAAGCCGGCGATCTCCAGGAGTGCTTTGCGGGCGAGGGAGTAGCCGTTGCACCGAAGTCCGGGTGAGGGCAACCCGATTACCACGTCACCCGCGCGGATGCCGGCGCCGGTGAGAACGCTGCTCTTCTCCACCACGCCCACGGCGAAGCCCACGAGATCGAAGTCGTCAGAATCCATGGCTCCGGGGTGTTCGGCCATCTCGCCGCCGATGAGCGCACAGTTCGCTTGCCGGCATCCCTTGACCACGCCGGTGACCAACTGCTCGATGTGGTCGGGATCGACCCGGCCGACGGCCATGTAGTCGAGGAAGAACAGCGGCTCCGCGCCCTGACAGACGAGATCGTCGACACACATGGCCACCAAGTCGATGCCGATCGTAGTGAACCGCCCGGCGGCCCTCGCCACGAGAGCCTTGGTTCCTACGCCGTCGGTGGAACCAACGAGGACGGGTTCCCGGTAGCCGCGCGGAAAGCTGAACAGCCCGCCGAAACCGCCGATGTCGCCGATCACCTCAGGGCGATACGTCGAGCGCACCATGGCCTTGATGCGCTCCACCGCCCGCTCCCCCGCGGCGATGTCGACGCCGGCCGCGGCGTAGGTGGTGCGGGCCGCGACGGGATCCTCAGACGCCGGCATGGGCACCCTCGAGCATGCCCTTTGACAAACTGACGGCGACGTCGGTCGGATAGTCCCCGGTGAGGCAAGCGGTGCAGAAGCCGGCTCCCGGGGCAGCGATGGCGTCCACCAGGTTCTCCAAGGAGAGGTAGGCCAGGCTGTCGGCGTTCACGAAGTCGCGGATCTCGTCGATCGTGAGCGTGGAGGCGAGCAGCTCGTCGCGCGTGCCGGTGTCCATCCCGTAGAAGCAGGGCCACCGGTAGGGCGGTGAGGTGATGCGCAGGTGGACCTCGGCCGCACCGGCGTCACGCAGCATCTTGACGACCGCCCGCTGGGTGGTGCCGCGCACGATGGAGTCGTCGACAACGACCAGGCGCTTGCCGGCAATGTTCTCCCGGAGAGGGTTGAGCTTGCGTTGGACACCGCGCGCCCGGGTTCGCTGGTCGGGGGAGATGAAGGTGCGGCCGATGTAGCGGTTCTTGACCAGACCCTGCCCGTAGGGGATGCCGCTGCGGCGGGCATAGCCCTCGGCCGCCGGCACGCCGGACTCGGGCACACCCATCACCATGTCCGCTTCTACCGGTGCCTGGTCCGCAAGCAGTTCGCCCATACGTTGACGGGCCCCGTGCACTTCCTTGCCGTACAGCTGGCTGTCGGGACGGGCGAAGTAGACGAATTCGAAGATGCACAATCGGGGCTGGAGTCGGTCAGTCGGAAACAGCTCGGTTGACTGCAGTCCGTCCTCGGAGATGACCAGCAGCTCGCCCGGTTCAAGCTCGCGCACGAAGGTGGCGCCGACCACGTCCAACGCCGGTGTCTCTGACGCGAGGACCCACCCGGCGTCCAACTTGCCCAGGCAGAGGGGCCGGAACCCGTTCGGGTCACGGACTCCGAACACGCGGTTGTTGTCGATCAGTACGAAGGAGAAGGCGCCCTTCAGACGGGGCAGCACTTCGGCCAGCGCGCCCTCCATCGTCGTACCGCCCTCCGTCAAGGCCCGGGCCAGCAACTCGGCCACCAGATCGCTGTCGCTCGTCACCACACCGGGCAGCATCCCGGCCTCTTCGGCAAGTGTCGGCGTATTGGTCAGGTTGCCGTTGTGTCCGAGCGCGAACTGCACGGAGCCGTCTCCACGTATGTCCCGCCATACCGGCTGGGCGTTGTGCCAGGTGCTCGAACCGGTGGTCGAGTACCGAGTGTGCCCGATAGCAAGATGACCCTGGAGAGGGGCCAGCTTGCGTTCGTCGAACACGTTGGTCACCAGGCCCATGTCCTTGACCACCATGATCATCTCGCCGTCACTGACGGCCATGCCCGCCGACTCCTGGCCGCGGTGCTGGAGGGCGTAGAGTCCGTCGTAGGTCACATGCGCGACGGAGAGGCCGGGGGCGTAAACACCGAAGACGCCGCATGCCTCCTTGGGCCGGTCGTCGTCGCTGAAGCCTTCGTCACGGCATGCGGGCGGCACCACGCCGCTGGGCGGGACCTGCTCGAAGGGGGGGCCCGTCACCCCACCAGTCTTTCATGCCTCGCCGCGGGCGAGGTCAATGCCCCACGGGCAGGTGCAGAGGCGGAAGCGTGACCGGAGGGCCGATAGGAAGGGTAGGGACGGTTACCGGCGGAACAGTGACCGGCGGCAAGGACACCGGCGGCAAGGACACCCCCGGGACTGAAACGGGCGGCACGGAGACGGCGGGCGGCCCGGTCACGCCCGGCGCGACCGCAGGCGGCGTGACCCCGGGCGGCGTGGTGGGTATCGCCGGCGGCGAGACGGCCGCGGGTTGCGTCACCGGCTGCGGGCCCGAATCACGTCGAGGCACAGACGATGGGCGATGACATGGACCCAGGCCCGGAAGCGCCGCTCGCCGCCGCAACGGTCAATGCGCTCGAACGCCCGGACGAAGGCGGCTGAGCTACCTCGTCGGCCTCGGCGAGGTCGCGCAACCTCGGCACACGCCCGCCGAACGGACAGGTGGTGGCGCTCGAACAGCACGGCATAAGCGCTGATGTCGCCGGCCTGAACGGCACGCGCGAGCATGGCGTCGTCTTCGAGTGTGTCGATCGAAAGGGCCACCGCAGAAGACCCCCGGGGTGCGCCGTTGCGTAGATGTGGGCTCCCCAGCCACGACCGGCGAGCGGCCGTTAACGGTGGAGTTCGCCGCCCGCATTGGAATGTCCTGCCCGGTTCGCCCGGTATCCTCGCCTCCTTGTGATCGATCTCCACACCCATTCGACGACCTCGGACGGCTCGGATCCCCCTGAGCACATCCCTGAGCTGGCTCTGGCCGCCGGGTGCACCGCGGTGGCGTTGACCGACCACGACCGGCTGGACGGCGTGGCTCCGGCCGCGGCCCGGGCCGCCGAGATCGGCGTGGAGCTGGTGCCCGGCTGTGAGATCTCCTGCGAACACCCGGGGACGATGCACGTGTTGGTCTACTTCCTGGTTGACGAGGAGGGCCCCCTTCAGGACGAGCTGCGTCGCCTGCAGGTGGCACGCGACACCCGCAACCGCCGGATGGCGACCCTGATGGCCGGGCTTGGGCTGCCGGTGACCTACGACGAGATCATGGTGGAGGCGGGGGGAAAGGGCGCCGGCCGCCCCCATATCGCCGCCATCCTCGTCCGTAAGGGGGTGGTGGGGTCGGTGCAGGAGGCGTTCGATGTGTGGCTGGCCAAGGGCAAGCCGGCATATATGGACAAGGAGCGGCTGGAGGCCGATCGGGCCGTCCGTCTGGCCCGGGAGTCGGGTGGGGTGACATCGCTGGCCCACCCCCTGAGCCTCGGGCTCGAGCCGGCCACATTGGAATCGACGGTGGGCGAGTTGGCGGCCATGGGGTTATCCGGGATCGAGGCCATCTACGGCCGGTACAAGCCAGAGGATCGCGAGGGGCTGGCGTCGCTGGCCGGGCGGCACGGGTTGGTCGTGACCGGCGGTTCTGATCATCACGGCACGTACAAGCCCGACCTGAAGGTCGGCATCGGCCTCGGTGACCTGGACGTGCCTGACCGCGCCCTGGACGACCTGAAGGGGCGGCGATCCTAAAGCTCGACCAGGGCCGGGATAGCGCCGCGCCAGCGCTCGGTGGCCTCAGCCAAGCTCAGACTCATGAGCCCGTCGACGATCAAGCGATCGCCTCCCGCCTGTCCGATGCGGGCCAGGGGTTGGCCGGCGTCCGCCGCCCGCCGCCGCAGCTCTTGTTCGGCGTCGCCTCCGGCCACGCACAGCACCACGCGCGACGGGGCCTCGCTGAACATCTCGGCGTGACCGTGCCCGCCGGTCACATGGAAGCCCATATTCGATCGCAGCGACATCTCGGCCAGAGCCATCCCGAGGCCGCCCTCGCCGACGTCGTGGATTCCGGCAACGAGCCGGTCGACGACCACGCCCGCAACCAGTTCGACCAGCCGGCGGTGCGTGGCGAGATCGAGGGGGGGCAGCCGGCCGCCCCGATGGCCGTGGGCCGACAGCGCCCACCTCGATCCGCCGAGTGCGGTTGACGGCGAGCCCAGCATCCACAGCCCGCCGCCGTCGACCAGGCCAACGCCCGGTGGCCGATCGACGAGCCGGTCGATGAGGCCGAGCATGCCGACCACCGGAGTGGGTTCGATATCGCGCCCCCGGCTCTCGTTGTAGAGGCTCACGTTGCCGCCGATGACGGGAACACCGAGGGCGCGGCATGCCTCGGCCATGCCGTCGACTGCTTCGGAGAGTTGCCACATCACCTCGGGATGCTCTGGATTCCCAAAGTTCAAGCAGTTGACCAGCGCGGCCGGGCGAGCTCCGGCACACGCGACATTGAGGGCGGCCTCGGCCACGATGAGCGCCGTACCCAACCGGGGGTCGAGGGCACACCACCTCGAGCATCCATCGGTGGACAGCGCCATGCCCCGAGTGGACGACGCCACGCCCGGACCTTTGAGGCGGAGCACGGCGGCGTCGCCCCCAGGTCCTTCCACCGTGTTCAAGAACAGCTGATGGTCGTACTGGCGGTACACCCATTGCGTGTCGGCCAGCATGGCCAGAAGGTCGACACCGGCGTCAGCCGGTGGGGGCAGCCGGTCCGGGTCGTCCGCGATCAGTCGGTCCTGGGCTTCCGGACGCGCACGCGGCCGGTCGTAACGAGGGGCGTCCTCCTCGAGCGACGCCGCCGACAGATCGGCCAGCACCTCGCCATCGAACCGGTCGAGCACCCGAAGCCGACCGGTGCCGGTGACCGTGCCGATCACACTGGCCCGGACCTCCCAGCGGGCCGAGGTCATGAGCACATCGTCGAGGGATTCAGGCGTAACGATGGCCAGCACGCGCTCCTGGCTCTCGCTGGTCATCACCTCGAAGGCCTCCATCCCCTGCTCCCGCAAGGGGACCTCCGAGACATACACATCAAGCCCGGCGCCGCCCTTGGAGGCCGTCTCGCTGGTGGCGCAAGTCAGGCCGGCTCCGCCGAGGTCTTGCATGCCGACGACCAAGCCCCGGTCGAGCATCTCCAGGCAGGCTTCGATCAACCGCTTCTCCTCGAACGGGTCGCCAACTTGCACGCTGGGTCGCTTGGCCTGCTCCGTCTCAGCGTCGCCGAAGCCGGCCGACGCCAGCACGCTCACCCCGCCGATGCCGTCGCGTCCGGTGGTCGATCCGAGCAACACGGCCAAGTTGCCGGAGCCCGTGGCCCGACCGAGAACGATCCGGTCGACCGGCACCACCCCGACGCAGAGCACGTTCACCAACGGGTTGTCGGCGTAGCACTCGTCGAAAGCCAGTTCGCCGCCGACGGTTGGCACACCCACCGAGTTGCCGTAGCCGGAGATGCCACTGACCACACCTTCGAACATCCACCGGCTCCTCGCGTCCTCCAGCGGGCCGAACCGCAGAGGGTCCATGATCGCCACCGGTCGGGCGCCCATCGTGAAGATGTCCCTGATAATGCCGCCCACGCCCGTCGCCGCTCCCTGGTACGGCTCCACCGCCGACGGGTGGTTGTGACTCTCGATTCGAAGGGCCACGCCGATGCCGTCACCCGCATCGATGATCCCCGCCCCCTCGCCCGGCCCGACCAGCACGTGGGCGCCCTCGGTAGGAAGGCGTCGCAAATGGATCTTCGACGACTTATACGAGCAATGCTCGCTCCACATGACGGCATACATCGCCAACTCGAGGTGGTTGGGGGACCGGCCAAGGATGCGTTCGATGGACGCCGCCTCCGCGTCCGTGAGCCCAAGCTCGCGGTGAATCGCCTCACCCATGCGCACACCGTATCCGGCCTCCCGCCGCGCCAAATACCACGCCACCTGACCATGCAATACTGGCGAAATGCCGTCCAAGCCGAAGCGCACCAAGTCCCCCATGTCCGATCAGCACAAGGAGGCGCTGGCAATAGGCCGAGATCAAGGCCGGGCCGTTCGCCGCTATCTGGAGGCACTTGAAGCCCACAAGCCGAAGCGGGGCCGCAAGCGCACGTCCGAATCCATTCAAAGACGCCTTGACGCCATTGAGGATCGTCTCGCCGTCGCCGATCCGCTCACGCGGGTCAATCTCCTTCAGGAGCGCATGGACCTTCAGGCCGAGCTGGCCAACAAGGAGGCGGTCGTTGACCTCACCGCACTGGAAGAGGACTTCGTCGCCGCCGCCGCTGACTACAGCCTCCGTAAGGGCATCTCGTACGCGGCCTGGCGGGAGGCCGGCGTCGACGCAGCCGTCCTCAGGCGGGCGGGGATCCGCCGCGGCCTCGGCGATTAGCGGGGTGACGAGCTGGCCGCCGGTACACGGTCAGCGGTCAGGAGACAGCGGAGCAAGGCGGCGCCGTCGTCCGAGCCGAGAAGCGTCGTGTAGGCCCGTTCCGGGTGCGGCATGAGTCCAACTACGTTGCCCGCCTTGTTGGTGATGCCCGCGATGTCATCGAGGGAACCATTCGGGTTGTCGGTATAGCGCAGCACGATCCGGCTCTCGTTACGTAATTCGGTCAGAGTCCGACTATCGCAGAGATAACTCCCCTCGAAGTGATTGATTGGGATGCGAAGGACGCGTCCGGGTTCGAGCTGGTTGGTAAGAACCGAAGCCGCTGACGAAACCCGCAATTCAACCGTCTCGCAAAGAAACTTCAACCCATAATTCTTCTGGAGAACTCCGGGAAGCAGTCCGGCTTCGGTAAGGATCTGAAATCCATTGCAGATACCCACAACCGGGCCACCATCATCGGCAAATCGGCCGACCGTCTCCATGATCGGAGAAAAGCGAGCCAAAGCACCGGTCCGGAGGTAGTCGCCGTGAGCGAAGCCGCCCGGCAAGACGACCGCGTCGCTGCGCCCCAGCGACCGATCCCCATGCCAGATGAGCTCGGCTTCGCCGCCGAGGGCGGTGACCGCCTCGACAACATCGTGCTCGCAGTTCGAGCCGGGAAACACGACGACGCCTACCCGCAGCGTCACGCCACCACCTCCACCGAAACCGAACTGTCCTCCATCACCGGGTTGGACAGCAGACGGGACGCAAGCGCGGTTGCTTGGCTGCGAGCGTCATCGTCGGTGGCCGCCTCCACCTCGAACCGGAAGGCCTTCCCCACCCGCACGCCGTGCACGGCGCCGAATCCAAGCGTCGGAAGCGCCCGCTCGATGGTGGCTCCTTGCGGATCGGCGATGCCGGGCCGAAGGGCCACCTCCACGAACACGGAGTAGCAGGTCACACTCCGCTCCAGCCGGTGAAGGCAAGACCCGTCAGCCGCTCGTAGGCCTGTACGTACCGATCCCGGGTCGAACTGACGACGTCGGCAGGGAGGGCGGGCGGGGGCGGCAACTTGTCCCAGCCGGTCGCTTCCAGCCAGTCCCGCACCGGCTGTTTGTCGTATGAAGGCGGCGCCGCGCCAGGGCTCCACTCGTCGGCGGGCCAGAACCTCGAGGAGTCGGGCGTGAGGACTTCATCGCACAGCGCCAGTTCGCCGTCGATGAACCCGAGCTCGAATTTGGTGTCGGCGATGACGATTCCCCGCTCGGCGGCCCAATCCGCACCTCGTCGGTAGACGGCCAGCGACAGATCGCGGGCCAACTTGGCCGCCTCCGCGCCGACCAGGTCACAGGCCTGGTCGAAGCCGATGTTGAGATCGTGGCCCTCGGTCGCCTTCGTCGACGGCGTGAAGACAGCCTCGGGAAGTTGCTCCGATTCCCGCAAGCCAGCCGGCAGGCGGGTGCCGTGCACCGTTCCCGATTGACGGTACTCCTTCCATGCCGAGCCGGACAGGTAGCCCCGAACGATGCATTCGATGGCCAGCATGTCGGCCCGCCTGACCAACATGACCCTTCCGGCCAGGTCCTCGGCCGCGGCCCCATCGGGCAGATCGGGGAGATCGGCGACATCGGTACTGATGAGATGGCTGCGGGCGATGTCCTCCATCTGCTTCAACCAGAACGCGGTCATGGCCGTCAGCACGCGTCCCTTGTCGGGGATCGGCTCGGCCATCACCACGTCGAAAGCAGATATCCGATCGGACGTCACAAACAACAGCCGATCGTCGCCGGCGTCATACAGGTCTCGCACTTTGCCCGAGTACACGGGAGCGAGGGTCATCCAGGAACCTCCTCGAGAGCGTCGAAGATGCGGTCGGTATGCCGGAGGGAGCGCTCCAAGCTGAAGGCCTCGTCCAGAACTTCAGGTGACACCGTCACGTCCGGATCCGCTTCCAACAGCGTCCGGAACGGCTTGCGTTCCTCCCACGCGGCCATGGCGTTGCGCTGCACGATGCGGTAGGCGGCGTCACGCGGCAACCCGGACGCCACCAGGCCCAAGAGGACGGGCTGACTGAAGACCAGCCCGTACGAACTCTCGAGGTTCTCCAGCATGCGGTCCGGGTAGACCACCATGCCCTCGGCCAGCGCCCGCATCTGCACGAGCACGTAGTAGGCCAGAAGACTGGCGTCGGGAAGGATGATCCGTTCCACGGAGCTGTGGGAGATGTCGCGCTCGTGCCAGAGAGCGACGTCCTCAAGCCCAGCCCCGAGATAGCCCCGCAGCACGCGGGCCATCCCGGTCAGCTGTTCGGCCTTGATCGGATTTCGCTTGTGGGGCATGGCCGAACTGCCCTTCTGGCCGGCGCGGAACGGCTCTTCCACTTCGCGGACCTCCGTGCGCTGGAGGTGGCGGATCTCGGTGGCGAACGCCTCGACGCTGGCACCGACCGACGCGCACGCCCACAGGTACTCGGCGTGACGATCGCGGGCGATGACCTGGGTCGCCGGCACCGCCCGCAGCCCCAGGGCGTCGCACACGTGAGCCTCGACGCGCGGGTCGATGTTCGAATACGTCCCGACCGCGCCGGAAAGCTTCCCGACCGTGATGGTGTCCCGCGCCACCTCGAGACGGCGACGGTCGCGGTCGGCCTGCAGGCACCACAACGCCAGCTTCACCCCGAAGGTGGTCGGCTCGGCATGGATGCCATGGGTCCGCCCGGCCATGGGCGTGGCCCGGTGCTCGAGCGCCCGGGATTTCAGGGTCGCCACCAACGCCCGGCTGGCCCCCAGCAGGAGGTCAGCGGCGCGAGTCAGCGTGAGGCACAGAGCCGTGTCGACCACATCGGACGACGTCAGGCCGTAGTGCACCCAGCTGCCGGCCGGAGGGCCAATGGCGGCCTGGATCACATCGACGAACGCGGCCACATCGTGATCCGTCACCCGCTCCCGCTCGGCGATGGCGTCGACCAGCGCCGGGGTGATCTCCGGGGCCCGGTCCCGCACCGCCCGCGCGTCTTCCCTCGGGATCACGCCGACCGCCGCCCACCCCTCCACCGCCAGGACCTCGACATCGAGCCAGATCCCGAAGCGCGTGACATCGCTGAACAGTTCGGCCATCTCGGGAAGTGCGTACCGAGGAATCAAGTGGCCCTCCCCAGCTGCCGATAGAAAGCCGCATGGGAGTGATCGGCGGCCTGCGCAAGGGGAAGAAAACGCTCGAGCAGGTCTTCGTGGGCTGTGCTCGGCATCCGTTCGAAAAGGCGGCGACGTTGTGCCGGGCCTGCCGGCGGGGATTCTGCCCCGAGTGCCTGGTGTGGCCCCGCGGCGAGAAGCGTCCGGCCGTCTGTATCCCCTGCGCCCTGACGCTGAGCGGCGTACGGGCCAACAACCGCTAGCCGGGTCATCCCGGGCGCCAGGCCTTCCGGTACTGGGCCAACCTCTCGGCCAGGTCAGGGTCGGTGACGGCCAGGATCTCGACCGCCAGCACGGCGGCATTGACGGCCCCGTCGATAGCAACCGTGGCGACCGGAAGGCCCCGGGGCATCTGCACGGTGGAATACAGGGCGTCGACGCCGGACAGGGCACTGCCCGACAACGGCACACCGATCACCGGCAGGGTGGTGTGGGCGCAAACCGCGCCGGCCAGGTGGGCGGCCATGCCGGCTCCGCAGATGATGGCCCCGTACCCCTGCTCCCGGGCGGTGGAGGCAAAGGCGGCGACGGCGTCGGGCGTCCGGTGCGCGGACATCACGTGGGTGGTCACCTCGACCCCGAACTCGGACAGGGTGTCGGCGGCCGGGGCCATCTTGGACGTGTCGCTGGCCGAGCCCATGAGAACAGCGACCTTCACCGGCTGACTCCCTCGCAGGCGGATGCGGCGATGTCCGTCCGATACTGCATCCCCTCGAACCCTATGTGGGCGATCGCCTCGTAGGCCAGGGCCCTCGCCGTCGCTACGTCCTTTCCCCGGCCGGTGACGCCCAGCACCCGGCCGCCGGTCGTGACCGTGCGACCTTGGCCATCGACGAGGGTGGCAGCGTGGAACACCGCCACCCCGGGTATCGAGGCCGCCTCGTCGAGACCGTGGATCGCCACGCCGGTCCGGGAGACCGACACCGGGTAGCCCCCCGAGGCGGCCACCACGCACACCGCCGCGTCGGCGCAGAAGCGGGGTTCGGCATCGAGCCGGCCCGCCGCGGCACCGGCCAACAGTTCGGTCAGGCTGGATGACAAGCGGGGCAGCACGACCTGGGCTTCCGGATCCCCGAAGCGCACGTTGTACTCGAGCACCCGAGGACCGTCAGCAGGGAGCATAAGTCCGGCGTAGAGCACGCCCCGGTAGTCGATCCCTCGCTGGCGCAGCGCCGCCAGTGTTGGTTCGACCGCCGTCTTAATGATGTCGCCGGCTAACCCTTCGTCCACGAACGGGACCGGCGAATACGCGCCCATCCCCCCCGTGTTCGGACCGGTGTCACCATCGCCCACTCGCTTGTGGTCCTGGGCCAGCGCGAGGGGAACGGCACGGGTGCCGTCGCAGACGGCGAGGAGGGACACCTCAGGGCCGTCAAGTCCCTGCTCAATCACCACCCGGCGACCGGCCTCCCCGAATGACGTCCCCGCCAGCTTGGCTCGGAGATCGTCGATCGCCTCGTCCAGGTCGGTCGTGACGAGCACCCCCTTGCCCGCCGCCAGACCATCGGTCTTGACCACATAGGGTCCGGGGTGCTCCCGCAGGTAGGTTTCGGCCGGCGCCAGCTCACCGGGACCGAAGCAGGCAAATGCGGCCGTGGGCACACCCGCGTCAGCCAACACCTCTTTCATCCAGGCCTTCGAACCCTCCAGCCTGGCCCCGTCCGCGCCGGGACCGAACACCAACTTGCCCTGACCGCGGAGGCGATCGGCCAGACCCTTTACCAAAGGGTCTTCGGGCCCGATGACGAAGAGGTCGGCCGCCAGTTGCTCGGCAGGCTGGTCCGTCATTTCCAAGCCCATCATCCCCGTATTTCCCGGCGTGACCACCACCTCCGCGTCGCGCGCCAGGACCGAGGCGAGGGCGTGCTCGCGGCCACCGGAGCCGACGACGCAGACCCTCATGCGGCGAAGCGGACGAACTGTTCGCGCCCGGGGCCGACGCCGACCAGGCGGATGGGAACGCCGGCCTGATCCGCCAGAAACGCCACGTACTCCTGAGCGGCGGCGGGCAGGTGGTGCAGCTCCGTCGCCTCGGACAGGTCGCAGCGCCAACCCGGGAGCTCCTCGTATACGGGCGTGACCTTGTGCAGCACGGACTGGTGATACGGCATGTGGCGGTGGACCTCACCATCGGCTTCGTATGCGACGCAGACCTTCAGGGTCTCGAAGGTGTCCAGCACGTCGAGCTTGGTGAGCGCCACCTCGCTCAGAGAGTTGAGCCGGACCGCTTGGCGCATCATCACCGCGTCGAACCATCCGGTGCGTCGGCGCCGGCCCGTGTTCGTCCCGAATTCGTGGCCGCGTTCGACCAACTCATCGCCGCGGCCGTCGGTGAGCTCCGTCGGGAAAGGCCCCGCCCCGACCCGTGTCACGTACGCCTTGGCGATGCCGATGACCCGGTCGATCTCCCTGGGTCCGATACCCGCCCCCGTGCACGCGCCCCCGGCCACCGGATTGGACGACGTCACGAACGGGTACGTGCCGTGGTCGAGGTCAAGGAAGGTGGCCTGGGCCCCCTCCAACAGGACGTGGTGTCCGGCGTCAAGGGCCTCGTGGACGAGGCCCACACAGTCCGCGATCAGCGGCGCCACCCGGGGGGCGTAGTCGTTCAGATAGGTCGCAGCCATGTCCTCGCCGGACAGAGGAAGGCGGTTGTAGACCTTGGCCAGAATCGCGTTCTTTTCCTTGAGGACCACGTCGAGCTTCTGGCGGAAGATCTTGGGGTCGAGGAGGTCCTGCACGCGCAGGCCGATGCGCGCCGCCTTGTCGGCGTAGGCCGGGCCGATCCCCGACTTGGTGGTGCCGAGCTTGTTCTTGCCCAGGTGGCGCTCCGTGGCGCGGTCGAGCTCCTGGTGGTACGGCATGATCAGGTGAGCGTTGCCGCTGATCCGGAGCCGACTGCAGTCGACACCACGTCGTTCGAGACCATCCATCTCGCTGAGCAGGATCCTCGGGTCGACCACCACGCCGTTGCCGATCACGGGTGTGATGTGGTCGTACAGGACGCCGCTCGGGATGAGCTGCAAGGCGAACCGTTCGCCGTCGACCACGAGGGTGTGACCCGCGTTGTGGCCGCCCTGATAGCGAACAACGAGGTGCATCTCCTTGGCCAGGAGATCGGTCAGTTTGCCTTTGCCCTCGTCGCCCCACTGGGTCCCGACGACCACGGTGGCCGGCACGCGCCTCTCCTCACTGGGAAGTTCCTTGGCGGTTTTTGCAGCATAGTCGCCGGCACGGCCGCGGCGGGGTTGGCGTCCCGCCATGCGGAGGAGGCCGCCCCACCGGTGGGATAGGGACCCCGGCCGGGCCAAACAACTAAGTGCAGGCGGTTATGACGAACGGGCCGGAACCGGAGACGCTGGCCTTCGGGTGCTTCTTGGCCCACTCCACCAGGGCAGCGGCTAGGACGGAAGAAGGGCCGGAGGCGATCAGGTTGGTGCGTACGCAGATGCGGGTGCCGGTCTGCCAGGCCACGTACTGGTCGCCGCCCCACTCACTGGCGGCCGCGCCCGCCTGGGGCGGGCTGAATGATTCCTCGAGGAGGAGCAATAGGCCGTACTCGCCGAGGACGCTCTTATCGAAGACCGGCCCGTCCGCCGACGGCAAGGCGATCGGCACCGCTCCCTGGCCGGCCAGATAGACGTTCGGGTCCAGAAGCTGGCGGGTCGTGGTCGGCGGGTTCTTGAAGGCGGCGTCCAGGCGGGCCTGACCCCCAGACTGCATGAGCGCACCCACGAACTGCGGTCCAATCACATACGGGAACACCAGGATGTCGACCAGCACCTGCGGGATGCTCTTGTCGAGCGTGCCCCCGATGGCGCTCTCCTCGTCGGCCGCTTGCTGTTGCTCCGGCGGCGAGAGCGACGCCCGGTACGCCGACTGAATGGTCTCGGCATCGCCCTCCACCAGCCCCAGGAACGCCTCGCCGCTCTCGTCGGACGCGTTGTCGAGCTGCGGCCGGCTGAGGCCGAACCACTGATCCTGCAGGCCGTGGGTCAGCTCGTGGGCGAGCACCTCGCGGACGTACGGGGTCGCCTTCGTGCCCCGGACGAAGAGCTCCTTGGCCTTCTTGTCATAGAGGCCGACCACCGATCCGCCGAGCAACGCTTGTTCTGCTTTGGTCACATCCACGCTCAGGCCGATGAGCCCGAACGCCTTGAGCTCCTTGGCCGCGTTCTCCAGGTTGGCCGTGTCCTTGGCCGTCTGGGTGCCGTTGGCGATGTGCTGGCGGAACGCGACGTCGTCGAGCGCAGTGACCTTGACCGGCGTCTTGAACTTGAGGCCACGACGATCCTCAACGAACTTCACGATCTCCGGCAGTCGGCTCTGCACCGAGTTGGGATCGGCGGCCGGCACCGAGGCGAGCGGCGCCAACGGTGGGCCGAGCGCACTCTTGGCCGCCGCCACCGGCGCCCCGGCCGCCAGCTGGGTGGGGTCGCCCACCAGCGTGGTCGAACGGTTGGACCCGATGGCGATGACGGCCGCGGCAATCACCACCACGGCGAGCCCGATGGCGGCGATCAGGACCGGGCGGGGCCGGCCGGCCGGCCGGAACCCGGGGGATGGGGGCGGGGCCGACGCGGATGGTCCAGCCGGAGGGGAATTCCAGGAGGCGCTCACGCCCCCGTAGTTTCGCCTATCCCAGCACCAGATCGTCACCATCGGTGTCGACGGTCACCGTGGATCCCTCGGGGTAGCGGCCCTCCAGCAGCGCCAGGGCGAGTGCATCGCTGATCTCCCGCTGGATCAGCCGCTTCAGCGGCCGGGCGCCGTAGGCCTCGTCGAAGCCCGTGGCCGCCAGCCACGCCTTGGCCCGATCCGTGACCACCAGCGAGAGACGCCGCGCGGCGACCCGTCGATCGAGGTCGCGCAGTTGGATCTCGACGATGTGCACGATGTCCTCTTCGGTCAGCGAGCGGAAACGGATGATCTCGTCGATGCGGTTGAGGAACTCTGGCTTGAACGCCTGACGAACGTCTCCGGGGAAATTCGACGTCATGATCAGGACGACGTTCGTGAGGTCGACCGTCCGGCCCTGGCCGTCGGTGAGCCGGCCGTCGTCGAGCACCTGAAGCAGCACGTTGAACACATCCGGGTGGGCCTTCTCGATCTCGTCGAGGAGCACCACCGCGTACGGTCGGCGCCGGACGGCCTCGGTCAGCTGACCCCCCTCGTCGTAGCCGACGTAGCCGGGGGGCGCGCCGATCAAGCGGGCGACCGTGTGCTTCTCGGTGTACTCGCTCATGTCGATGCGGACCATGGCCCGAGGGTCGTCGAACAGAAACTCCGCCAGGGTGCGGGCCAGCTCGGTCTTGCCCACACCGGTCGGACCGAGGAAGAGAAAACTTCCGATCGGCCGGTTGGGGTCGGAGAGGCCGGCCCGGCTCCGCCGGATGGCGTTGGAGACGGCCGCGACGGCGCTGTCTTGGCCCACCACCCGCTCGTGGAGTACGTCCTCCATGCGAATGAGCTTGGCCACCTCGCCCTCGAGGAGCCGACTCACCGGAATGCCCGTCCACTTGGACACGACCTCGGCCACGTCCTCGGCGTCCACCTCCTCCTTCAACATCTTCTGGTCGACCTGGAGATCGGCCAGCCGCTTGGTGGCATCGTCCACCTGGCGCTCCAGGTCCGGGATCTGGCCGTAGCGGATCTCCGCGGCTCGCTCGAGATCGGTCTCTCGCTCCACCGCGGTGCGCTTGGCCTCCAGTTCCTCTTTCAGCGCCCGGATGCGGCCGATGGCCTCCCGCTCGCCCTCCCAATGGACCTTCATGGCGTCGGACTGTTCGCGGAGGTTGGCCAACTCCTCGTCCAGCTTGCCGAGCCGCTCCACCGACGCGGAGTCGGTTTCCTTGGCCAGCGCCACCCGCTCAATCTCGAGCTGGCGCATCCGCCGCTCGACCACGTCGATCTCCGTCGGCATCGAGTCGATCTCGATGCGAAGCCGGCTGGCGGCCTCGTCGACGAGATCGATGGCCTTGTCCGGCAGGAACCTTCCGGTGATGTACCGGTTCGACAGCACGCCGGCCGCCACCAGGGCCGCGTCCTGGATGCGAACGCCGTGGTGCACTTCGTAGCGTTCCTTCAGGCCGCGGAGAATGGCGATGGAGTCCTCCACCGAGGGCTCACCCACGTAGACCTGCTGGAAACGGCGTTCGAGAGCAGCGTCCTTCTCGATGTGCTTGCGGTACTCGTCGAGCGTGGTGGCGCCGATCATGCGCAACTCGCCTCGGGCCAACATCGGCTTGAGCATGTTCCCCGCGTCCATGGCCCCTTCGGCCGCCCCCGCACCAACCACGGTGTGCAACTCGTCGAGGAAGGTGATGACCTCGCCGCCGGAGTCCGAGATCTCCTTGAGGACGGCCTTCAGCCGCTCCTCGAACTCGCCCCGGTACTTCGAACCGGCGACCATCGACCCGAGATCAAGAGCCAGCAGCCGCTTGTTCTTCAGGCTCTCGGGAACGTCGCCTTCGACGATGCGCCGGGCCAGGCCCTCCACGATGGCCGTCTTTCCCACGCCGGGCTCGCCGATCAGGACCGGGTTGTTTTTGGTCCGACGGGCCAGCACCTGAATGGTCCGGCGGATCTCCTCGTCTCTCCCGATCACGGGATCCAACCGGCCTTTCCTGGCCTCCTCGGTCAGATCGCGGCCGTACTTCTCGAGGGCCTGGTACTGGCCTTCGGGATTCTCGGATGTCACCCGGTGGCTCCCTCGGACCTGACGCAGCGCGTTGAGCACGTCATCGTGGGGGACCCCGAGATCGGGGGTGCCGGCGAAGGCCAGCAGGACGTGCTCGGTGGACAAGAAATCGTCGGACAGCGCCCCCCGCTCGACATTCGCCCGCTCGAGCAGGTCGCGCAGTTCGCGGCCCATCTGGGCCTCCGAGCCGTAGCTGCGCGGCAGCTTGGCCAGCTTTTCATCCACCGCCGTGCGCAGCGCCAGCGGGGCCACCCCGACCCGCTGCAGCACGGGCAGCACGACTGTCTCCTCCTGGCCCAAGAGGGCGGACAGCAGGTGAGACGGCGTGACCTCCGGATTGCTGCGTGACTTGGCCAGTTCGACCCCGGCGTTGAACGCCTCGCGGGTCTTCAGGGTCCAGGTGTTGGGATCAAGCGGCACGGCCACCAACCTTCTCGCTAAGAAAACTTGACAACAAGTATATCAAGTTTGGAGGGGCGAGTGCAGGGCGATCCTGCCGCGGCATGCGATGAGGGCTTTGCCCGAAGAGCCATGACATGGGACGCGCCACTGCCGCAGGCACGGAGCCTGCGGCAGTGGCGTACAACCCCAAAAGGTGCGGTGATTAGCCCTGGCGAGCCAACCGCTGGGACGTCAGCGTGATGAGGCCGCCGAGCAGCATCAGCGCAAACGACAGCCAGAGCAGGAAGCCCGTGTTGGATCCGGTTCTCGCCAGGGGTCCGACCTGCTGGCCGAGCACCTGGGGAGCGGCATTGGCGGGGGCGACCGCGGCCGGAGCCGTGATCACGACGGGCAGCACGGCGGTGCACACGTGGGTGACGGTCATCGGCGCCGTGGTGACGCCTTCAGGCCCGCTGATCCCCCAGGTGGCCGTTTGCCCCTCGGTCTCCGCCTCGACGACCGTCATTGTGGCGAACGGGGCGACGTTGATGTGGTCGACGACCGTGCCGTTCTTGCTCACCGCGAAGGTCTTGGTCTGGCTGCCTTCATTGGTGACCGTGACGGCGGCGCCGCCAGCCGACCCCTGGGCGCACTGGTCGACGACGCTCGCCGCCGGCCGGGCACAGTCGTGGGTCAGTGTCTGGTTGAGGACGGATGCTCCCGATGAGTCTTTGACCAATACGGTGGCGACCGAGTCCTCAGCCACGGCGTACGTCTTCGTTACCGCCGCATTGCCGACCGACACGGTGTCGTTGGTGGTCTTGCCGTTCACGGTCACGGCCACGGTGTACGTAGCGGCCTTTGTGCTCTTCACCGGCGAGAAGGTCACGCCAATGCCGGTCGCCGAAGTGCAGTTGGTGACGGCGGGGGCGGCGTTGGTGCAGGCAGTCGTGCCGCCCGTTCCCGCTGAGTAGGTGTGGTTCTGGACGTGATACCCCGAGCCGTTCACCCCGCCGTAGACGAAGTCGACCTGGAAGTAGCACGAGGGCACGTTGATCGGACCCAGGGTGTGCATGCCGGCGTCGAACGTTGCCGTGGCGAGGTCAAAGACCTTCTGCTGGTCGGCATGGGCAGGAACGAACACCGGGTCTGGCATGGTGTGGGACACCAGCGTGACTGGGACGCCCGTGCAGCCCTTGGCGATGTTGAAGAACGCCTCGAGCTTGTCGCCGGAGTGGACGGTGCCGTGCAGGGTGCTGGCGAACGCCCCGTTGACCGTGAAGTGGAACTCGGTGATGACCGTGCTCGGGCTGCAGCTAGCGGTCGGGGCGGACGGAGAGGACTGAGCGGACTGAGCGGACTGGCCCGCGGCCCAGGGTGTGCTGATCCCGATCAGCAGCCCTGCAGCCGACACAGCGATCCCCAGTCGGGCAAATAGGCTACGGTGCCTCATAGGTGTTCCCTTCGGCGTGCGGCGAGGAACAGGGGCGATGGTTCGATGAACCGCCGCCTGGCTATTCGCGCCTGTGGTTGGTCTTGAATCTGAGGGAGTGACGTTCTGTCCCGTTTATTTTATTCCCGGGTCAGGCCACAACTATGCCGGTATCGGTCAAGTCATGCCAGCATTGTGCCGATAAAGGGTCCCTTTGGACTACTTGCTAACCACGCTATCCGGACAAACTCCCTGGTCAGTGTCGGGAACCCTGCCACCAGAGGTCAGGAGAATTTTTCACCGGAACGAGGTCGCGACGATAGTGGCGGTGGGTCCGTTCCACTGCCTCCCTGGCTTCCTCCCGCCCGCGGGCCAATTCGCGGCGTAGCCGGACCACCTCGTCCTCGAGCTCGATGACCCGCCTGACGCCTTCCAGATTCAGCCCGGCCGCGGTCAGATCCTGGATTCGGTGGAGCCTCTCGATGTCGCCCTCGCTGTAACGGCGGCTCCCGCCGCCCGTCCGGGCCGGGTCGAGCAGGCCCTTGCGCTCGTAGATGCGTAGCGTTTGCGGATGGACACCGGCCAGCTCGGCCGCGACCGAGATGACGTAGACGGCCCGCAGACGGCTGGGTTCTCTCTGCACGATCAATCGACCCCCAAATGGCGCCGGGGCGACTCGCCAGCGGCGCCGGCCAAGGCCTCAATGGCGTCTCTTTCGGCTGCACTCAGATGCTGCGGCACCGCCACTTCCACGGTGACGAGCAGATCGCCGGCGCCGCTGGCCAGCGGTATTCCGTGGCCTTTCACCCGGAACGTCCGTCCGGACCGCGTCCCGGGGGGCATCCGCAGAGTGACGGGCTTCTCGAGGGTCGGAACCTTCACCGTCGCGCCGAGTGCCGCCTCAGGGAACGTCACCGGGACAGAGATGGCCAGGTGCTTGCCGTCTCGCTCGAAGAGCGGATGCCGGTCGGTGTGCACGACCACGTACAGATCGCCCGGCGGGCCGCCGTTGTGGCCGGCGCCGCCGCGTGCCTTCAAGCGGATGCGCTGACCGTCGTCCACTCCGGCTGGGACGCGAACCTTGACCTGGCGGGCGCGGCGCTCGACTCCCGAGCCGCGGCAGGTCCGGCAGGGAGTCTCCACCCGCATGCCCGTCCCTCCGCACGTCCGGCACGGCTGGCTGAAGGAGAACAGACCCTGGTTGTCGTCCAGGACTCCCCGCCCGCCGCAGGTCGAACAGATGACCGGGGCCGTGCCGGGGGCCGCTCCGGTCCCTCCGCACGTGGCGCAGGCGGCGTCACTGGTGATGTGCACCGCCGTGGTGACCCCGTTGACCGCATCGAGGAAGGACAGGTGCAACTCGGTCTCGAGGTCATCGCCGCGGCGGGGTCCGGCCGGCCGCCGGCCCCGGCCGCCGCCCCGGTTGAAGATCCCGCCGAGCAGGTCGGAGAGATCGTCTACTCGAAACGTGCTGCTGAAGCCGTCGGCGCCGCCGCCCGCCCCGGCGAACGGATTCCCCATCGGACCGAGCCGGCGGACCTCGTCGTATTCCTTGCGGTGGTCCTTGTCGCCCAGGACGTCGTAGGCGGCGGAGATCTCCTTGAACCTGTCCTCACTCCCGGGGCTGGCGTCGGGGTGATACTGCTTGGCCAGCTTCCGATAGGAGCGCGTGATCTCCTTGTCCGTCGCTGTCGACGACACCCCGAGAACCTTGTAGTAGTCCTTCTCGTACCACTCGCGTTGGGCGGCCACGGGGGACCTACGATCCCCGCACCTTCACCATGGCCGGGCGAAGGATCCGACCCTTCCACCGGTAGCCGGCGCGCATCACGTCGACCACCTCCGGGGCGCCATCCCCGGGCTCGTGGAGGACGGCATCGTGTTGGGTCGGGTCAAAGGGCACATCCAGCGCATCGATGCGCTGGAGCCCCTCCTTGCCCAGGGCCTCGTTGAGCGCGGCCCAGATCTGCTCGACCGCTTCACCGCCGCCGTGGGCCACGGCCAGGTCAACCGTGTCCAGGACGGGCAGCAGCTTCTCGACCAGGGTGGAGGCGGCGCGCTCGAGATAGTCCGTCTGTTGCTTGAGCATGCGCTTCTTGTAGTTCTCAAAGTCAGCCTGGAGGCGCCGGAGCGCGTCGAGATACTCGTCGCGCTCCTTCGCCAACTGGGCCACTGCGAGGTCGGCCTCCACCGCCTGCTCCTCGGCCGACACATCCCTTTCCCCTTCGTTGTCTTCCTCGGACCGGGAAAGGGTCGTGTCTTCGGGAGCGAGCCCGGTGTCGTGCTCCGAGGTCATGCCCCGTGCTCGTCGACGATCTCGGCGTCGACCACTTCATCGTCGCTGGGATGCGGGGCTCCACCTGCGGACCCCGGACCACCGCCGGCGGCTCCGCTGGCGGCCTGCTCCTGGGCGGCCTGGTCGTAGAGGCGCTGGGCGAACCCCTGGCTGGCGGTAACGAGCGTCTCGGTCGCCCGCTTCATGGCGTCGAGGTCGTTGCCGGTCAGTGCGTCCTTCAGCTCCTTGAGGGCGGCTTCGACCTTGTCCTTCTCCTCGCCGGAGATGCGCTCGCCCTGCTCCTTGAGGAGCTTTTCCGTCTGGTAGACGAGGGTGTCGGCGTTGTTGCGCACCTCGGCTTCCTCCCGCCGTCTCCGGTCGTCCTCGGCGTGGGACTCGGCGTCGCGCACCATGCGGTCGATGTCGTCCTTGTTCAACGACGACTGTCCGGTGATGGTCATCGACTGCTCCTTGCCGGTTGCCCGGTCCTTGGCCGCCACATGGACGATGCCGTTGGCGTCGATGTCGAAAGTCACCTCGATTTGGGGCACGCCGCGCGGTGCGGGGGGCAGGTCGACGAGCTGGAACTTGCCGAGCGTCTTGTTGTACATGGCCATCTCCCGCTCGCCCTGAAGCACGTGGATCTCCACCGACGGCTGCATGTCCTCGGCCGTAGTGAACACCTCGGTGCGCCGAGTCGGGATAGTCGTGTTCCGCTCGATCAGCTTGGTCATGATCCCGCCCTTGGTCTCGATGCCGAGGCTGAGCGGCGTGACATCGAGCAACAGAACGTCTTTCACCTCGCCCTTGAGGACGCCCGCCTGAACGGCGGCGCCAATGGCAACCACCTCATCGGGATTGACACCCTTGTGGGGGTCCTTGCCCGACAGCGAGTGGACCAGCTCCTGGATGGCCGGCATGCGGGTCGACCCACCCACGAGCACGACGTGATGGACATCGGACTTGGTGAGCCCCGCGTCCTTTTCGGCCTGCTCGAACGGCCCCCGGCAGGCTTCGACCAGATCGGCCGTCAGCTCCTGGAACTTCGAACGGCTCAGCTTCAGGTCGAGATGCTTGGGCCCCTCCGACGTCGCGGTGATGAACGGCAGGTTGATGGTCGTCTCCTGCACCGCCGACAGCTCGATCTTGGCCTTCTCGGCCGCCTCCTTGAGACGCTGCAGGGCCATCTTGTCGGCGGAGAGGTCGACCCCTTCGGTGTTCTTGAAGGTGGTGACCAGCCAGTCGATGACCCTCTGGTCCCAGTCGTCGCCGCCCAGGTGCGTGTTACCGCTGGTCGATTTGACCTCGAAGACGCCTTCGCCGATCTCGAGGACCGATACGTCGAACGTCCCGCCGCCCAGGTCGAACACGAGGACGGTCTGATCCGCCCCCTCCTTGTCGAGGCCGTAGGCCAGCGCCGCCGCGGTCGGCTCGTTGATGATGCGCAGGACTTCGAGGCCGGCGATCTGGCCCGCCTCCTTGGTAGCGGTGCGCTGCGCGTCATCAAAGTAAGCGGGGACGGTGATCACGGCCTGGTTGACGGTGTCGCCGAGATAGCTCTCCGCGTCGCGCTTCAGCTTCTGCAGGATCCGAGCAGAGATCTCCTGGGGGGTGTACTTCTTGCCGTCGATGTCGACGTTCCAGGATGTCCCCATATGACGCTTGACCGAGCGGATGGTCCGATCGGGATTGGTGATGGCCTGGCGCTTGGCCACCTCGCCGACCAGGACTTCGCCGGTCTTGGAGAAGCCGACGACAGACGGTGTGGTGCGCGCTCCCTCGGCGTTGGGAATGACGGTGGGCTCGCCCGCCTCCAGCACACTGACCACTGAGTTGGTCGTGCCGAGGTCGATGCCGACGGCCTTGGGCATGGAATTTGCCTCCGAAAGGGTTGGAGATTGGTTTCGCTGACGAGGGACATGATAGCAAAGTTGAGTGCGTTGTTATCAAGTCCTGCCGGCGGGCGGCACGGCGAGTGGTACGGTGCCGCCATGCGCACGCTGGTGCTGCTCCGCCACGGGGAAAGCGTCTGGAATCAGGAGGATCGCTTCACCGGTTGGAACGACTGCGATCTGTCCGAACGGGGCGGAACCGAGGCCAGGTCGGCCGGTCGGTTGCTACTCACCGAGGGCGTCGACGTCCGGGTGGCCCACACGTCGGTGTTGATCCGGGCCGTACGGACGCTACTGCTGGCCCTGGAGGAGTCGGGCCGCCTCTGGGTGCCCGTGCGTCGGCACTGGCGCCTGAACGAGCGCCACTATGGCGCCCTGCAGGGACTCGACAAGGCCGAGACACTGGCCAAGCACGGCGAGGACAAGTTCATGCAGTGGCGCCGCAGCTACGACGTTCCTCCCCCGGCGGTGACCGCCGACAGCGAGCACCACCCCAGTCACGACCCGCGCTACCGGGACGTGCCCCCTGACCAGCTCCCGGCCACCGAGTGCCTGCGGGACGTGGTCGATCGGCTGCTGCCCTACTGGCACGACGCCATCGTCGGCGATCTTCTTGGTGCCGGCGCCTCCGCCGGCGCCGGCGGAGGCGCCGCGCTCGTCGTCGCCCACGGGAACAGCCTGCGAGCCCTGGTCAAGCACCTCGAGGACATCTCGGACGCCGACATCTCCGCCCTCAACATCCCGACGGGCATCCCCCTCGTGTATCACCTGGCCGACGACGACCCCTGCCGGCCTCTTGATCCGGCCGACGCCGCCACCGGCCTCCACGGCCGCTATCTGGGCGATCCCGACGCGGTGGCACAGGCCGCCCAGGCCGTCGCCAACCAGGGTCGGAGGTAGCCGGGACTAGCCGGCCAACCCGGTCGGCGACGGATTTGGCTGCCCTCGCGACCAATTCCGTCGCCAACGAGCAAGTGGCAGACGATGTGGTCGTCCTGGCAACCAAATTGTCTGCCACCTCGCCGGCTCGTGCCGCGCCGCGGCCCGCCTTTGTCCGACGGCCGGCTCAGGCTTCGTCGAGGTAGCGCTCCAGCTCCCACGCGGTGACCTGGTCGCGGTACGCCTCGACGTCGGCCCGGCGACCGTCGACGAGGCGGGAAAGGAGCCGACTGTCGAACGCATCTACGAGGACATCGTCGGCCAGCAGCGCATCGAGCGCCTCGTCGAGGTCACGAGGCAACGGCTGTACTCGCACCGACTCGCTCGCCGGGTCGAACCCGCCAGGATCCTCCTCCACCGCGGGGCCAAGCGGAAGCGATGCCTCCATCCCGTGGGCGGCGGCCGCCAGCAGCCCGGCCACGAGGAGGTACGGATTGGCGGAAGGGTCGGCGCCACGGAACTCGATGGTCGGTGACCCGTCGCCCGACGATCCCACCCGGATGAGCGCCCCCCGGTTGGTGTGCGCCCATACGACATCCGACGGCGCCTCCGCTCCGGAGTGAAGCCGCTTGTAGGAGTTCACGGTGGGGGCGGCCAGCGCCGACAACCCACGGGCATGGGCCAGCTGACCGGCCACGAACGACCGGCCGTCCTGGTCGAGGCGACCGCGTCCTCCCGGTGGCACCAGGCGGCCGCGCACTCGCTGGTGGAGGTGCAGACCCGAGCCCGGCTCGCCTGCAAACGGCCGGGCCATGAACGTGGCCCGCAACCCGGCCGCCCCCGCCACCTCCCGCACCACTTGCTTGGCCATGACCAGGCCATCGGCTAGGTCCAGTGGGCCGAGCGGCGCCAGATCCAGCTCGTACTGCCCGGGCCCCGCCTCGCTGTGGCAGCTCACCACCTCGACCTCGTAGCTGGCCAAGCGGTCGGCCGCGGTGCGGGTCACCTCCATGCCCGGCCCTTCGGCCTCGGAGAAATAGCCGGCGTGGTCCACCGGGCCACCGTCCGGCCCGAGCAGGTAGAACTCGAGCTCGGCGCCGGCCTCGTAGTTGGCCGCCAGCTCGTCGAGCGATAGGAGCAACGATTGCAACGCCGTCCTCGGATCGCCGGGCCAGCTGGTCCCGTCCGGAGCGGCCACACTGCAGGCCACCCGGGCCAGGCCGGCGCCGAGATCCACCACCGCCGAGGGGTCGGGCCGCAGCAACATGTCGGCCTCGAAGTGGCGGGCCCGGCCCTCGAGGGCCGACCCGTCAAAAGGGGCTCCGCTCGCCACCGCGTCGGCGAAGCGATGGGCCGGCAGCTGCACGGAATGGGCGCCACCGAAGACATCCACGAAGACGAGCCGCACCCAACCCACGCCGGCCGGCACCCCCCAGGCCGTCACCTGAACACCACCGTGAGGGTGATGATGAGCGCCACCAGGGCGATGAATCCGACCGCGATCATGCCGACGAGCGCCCAGAGCCGTCGGGCCGAATCGATGGCGGCGACACCGCCGATCGGCTCCTCCGGCGACAGGTCGTATTGCGTCGGCAGGAGCGTGTCGAGCCGGTCGAGGTCGGCGAGCAGTTCGGCGGCGGAGGCGTAGCGGTTCTCTGGGAATCGGCGCATGGCGTGGAGCACCACGGCCTCCAGGGCAGGCGGCACGTCAGGACGGTACTGCCGAATCGGCGCCGGCGTCCGCTGCAGCTTTCCGGCCATGACCGCCATCCAGTTGTCGCCCTCGAAGGGCAGCCGGCCGGTGAGGAACTCGTACATCATCACCCCCCAGCTGTAGATGTCGCTGCGGGCGTCTCCCCGCGCGCCTTGCACCTGCTCAGGGCTCATGTAGTCCGGCGTGCCCAGGCTCTCCGACAGATGCTTCCACGTCAGGCGCCGGGCGCCGGTCAACATCGCCGTGCCGAAGTCGGCGATCTTCAGCTGGTCGTCCGGGGTGACCAGGATGTTCTCCGGCTTCAGGTCGCGGTGCACAATGCCCTGGCCGTGGAGGTACGCCAGCGTCGACGCCAGCTGCCGGCCCCAATCCAACGCCAGGTCCAGAGGCAACGGGCCTTCGAAGCGGCGGAGGCGCCGGCGGAGGTTCTCCCCTTCGACGTACTCCAGCACCAGATAGGGCTCGGACCGCACCGTTCCGAGGTCAAGAGAACGCTGCACCCCGGCATGGTGGAGACGCTTGGCGACCTCGGTTTCCCGCTGGTAACGGCTGAAGAGCGCGGGATCGGCGAACAGTGTCGGGTTGGGCGACTTCAGCACGACGTCGGTACCGGTGGCCGTATCCCGGGCCCGGTAGATCTCGGCGTACGCGCCCTCCCCGAGCGGCTCGATGATTTCGTACTGGTCGACCATCTGCCCCGGCGAGAATCGCATCAGCCCCGCCCTCTCCGGAATAGGGATCGCCGGACTCCGGCGGACGGGATGGGCCGGTCCGAACTCACCCGCACGGCGCAGACGGTGACGTTGTCAGGGGCGCCCCGTTCCAGGGCGAGGGCAACCAACCGGTCAGCCGCGGCGGTCACGGTCGGGACTTCGGCCGAGCCGATCGCCCCGCAGTACTCGGCCATCTCGCTGCGCGACACCGAATCCCAGAGGCCGTCTGAGCAGAGTACGAACGTGTCGCCGGCCTCCACCGCGTGACGGGCCAGGTCGACCTGGACGATCGGGTCGGTGCCGACGGTGCGAGTCAGGATGGAGCGGCCCGGATGGTTGGCCGCTTGCTCGGGAGTCAGGAGGCCGAGGCGGAGCATCTCGCCGACGCGAGAATGATCAGCGGTGAGTTGCTGGCAATTCTCTCCCCGAACCAGGTAAGCCCGGCTGTCCCCGACGTGGGCGATGATGGCCTCCCGGCCGGCGAGGGTCAGGACGACCAGTGTGGTGGCCATGCCGCGCTGACCCTGAGTGAGGGCGGCATCGTAGACCGCCAGGTTGGCGGCCCGCGCCGCGGCGCGGACGCCCTGATGCGGCGCCGCCGGAGCGCCGTTGCACCATGTGGCCAGCACCGCATCCACGGCCAGCCGGCTGGCCACCTCACCCGCGGCATGACCGCCGAGGCCATCGCATACGACGAAGAGCGGGCCGCGGTCCCAGGCGTCGTCTGGCGACGTGGGGGCGAAGCTGGCCGCGTAGTCCTCGTTGTGCGGGCGCACGTCGCCTGGCTCCGACCGCAGAGCCCAACTCAGCTTGGCCAGGATTCCGTGGGCGGCCAGTTTGCCGTTGCCCGCCTCCGGTTGGGAAGAGGCGGGGAAAGGGGTGGCGTCCTCGGTCATCGGCGAACGAGCTGAGACCGCACCGCGTCGACACGGGCGGGTATCGTCAACGGTATGGCCAAGCCCCGCCCGGCTGTACCTCCTCCCGATGATTCCCCGGGACAGGTCGGCAGGCGGCCGTCGAGCCCGCTCTTCCTGCTGGTGGTGGCCGTGATGTGGATTGCCGTCGGCGTGGTGGTGCTGACGTCCGTGCAGGCCGATTGGCATCTGGTCCCCGGGATCGTGGCCATCGGCATCGGGCTGTTCTTCCTTCGGGGGGCGAGCGCCACCATCCTGCGCCGGGACGTCCGCCGCGGCGGCGGCTGACCGCACCCATCGTCGCGCGGGAAGACCCGGCCGCGCGCGACGAAGGGCCCCGCCTGGGGCCCTTCGTCAGCTCTGTCAACGAGACAGCTAACCCGCACCGACTCCCACGGTCTGCCGGGTATCGTGCACCTGCTTGGCGTGGCCCTTGTTGGGGTTGACCGCCACCCAGATGACCCCGATCACGATCCAGATGCCGACCATAGCCAGCGACTTGTAGGCGTCCTTCGATGTCGCGCCTCCGGACTTGATGGCCAGATAGACGACTCCGCACAACTCGGCCAGGTTCATCAGCGCCCCGAGACCCGGAACGAGGAAGTGTTTGAGCAGATGCTTGTCGTGCCGTTGGGCGAACGCCACGATCGCAACCAGACAGGTCATGCCGTACACGAGGAACGTGCCGGTGTTCGAAGCCACCGTCACCTGGGTGATGTTGTCCACGTTGTAGGGCGTGGCGCAGTACACCCCGATAGCCGCAGACAACACCGTCAGGATGAGGATCCCGCCGTGCGGCGTGGCAAAACGACCATGCAGGAGGCCAAGAATGCCCGGCATCTCCTTGTCCTTCGCCATCGAGTACGTGACTCGGACCCCGGTGTTGAGGCAGGCCAGCGTGGTTCCGAGCAGAGCCATCAACACGGTGAAGGCCACAATGAGCGAGACCGTCGTCCCGGTGTGGCTCAGCGACGTTTCCGCAATGTTGTGGATCATTGTTCCGATCGGGGCTGGGTCGGCACCCGAGGCGGCATACCCCTTCAGGACGGTGTTGCCCTGAGCGAAGGTGGCCGTGGTGTCGCTGACCGCGAAGTTGGCCGCGAAGTATTCGAACAGGTAGCAGATGCCACCCTGGATGATGAGCGACAGCATCACCCCTCGTTTGATGTCCTTCTCCGGATTGATGGCCTCGGCGCCCAGGGCCGTCACCGACTCGAAGCCGACCAGCAACAGGATGGCGATGGTCGACTGGTAGATCACGTGGATCAGGCTGTGAGGGATGATCACCTTGCCGGCGTTGGCCAGAGCCCAGTGCTGGTGGGCGTGACCGAGCCGGTAGACGATGAACAAAATGCTGACCAGGGCCAGCGTCGTGATCTGGACGACGTTGATGACAATCGAAGTGAGGGTCGAGCCACTGACGCCTCGGAACGCGATGTAGCCACACACGAAGGCCAGCAACACGGCCGCGCCGGCCTGCGGAATGTAGGTCAGCGTGTGGTGGAAGACGGCGCCGTAGATGTAGCCGAACAGGATCCCCATGAAGCCGACCATGATCGCCGGGTACAGCCAGTAGTAGAGGTGGCTGATCCAGCCCACCGTCAGCTTGGCCGTCCGGGCAAACCGGTGGTACTTGGGTTCCTCCCTGTCGAGGAGCGCCGCTTCAGCGAAGTAGTAGCTGGAGCCGGTACCTGCACTCGGATAGATACGGGCCAGTTCGCTGTAGCTGTAGGCGGTCAGCAACGCCAGGACCAGCGCGAACAGGAGCCCCGTCCACATGTCTGGCGCAGTCGTCCCGCCCTTCTGGGACGCCTGGATTTGGAAAGTGGTCCACAAAAACGCGCCGGGCGCGATGAGCGCCATGGCGTTGACGGTGATACCGGTGAGCGTGAGGCTGCGCTTCATCTCACCGGTGGCGGGTTCAGCCACGCTGGATCCTCCGGGACTCGGGGTGCAGGGACGCAGCGCGTCGTTGCGCTCCACTGGCCACCGTAGGGAGGGGTTGTTTCGTTACGACTTCTTAATGATGAACGGCTTGTTACAAGTCGTTCGTCGCGACCTCAAGGAGGTAGCCCCGAGATCGCACCGTGCGGATCGACAGCCCGGCCGGCGCCATGCGCCGGCGAAGCCTCAGCACATGCACGTCGAGCGCATTTCGTTTCGGCGCCTCCCCCGGCCATCCGGCCCGGGTGAGGGCAGTGCGGCTGACGACCGCCTCGAAGTGCTCCAGGAGGGCGGCCGTCACCCTGGCCTCGACCGGCGCGAGGGGTACGCGAGCGGTACGGAACCGAAGGATGCCGTCCTCGTCGAGCTCCGGCCTGGCCAGGTGTCGGTGCAAGCTGGCGCGGGACACGATGGCCTCGGTGCGAGCCTCGAGCTCAGCTTGGGCCACGGGCGGCCGGATCCAGTCCTCGAGACAGTCGGGCGGATCGGGTGGCGTGGCGCCCTCCTCGACCAGCAGGAGTCGCGGGGTGCCCTGGCCGGCCAGGGCATCGCGCCACTGCCGTTCGCTTGGCCATCGGACCATGACTACGTCCACGTGGTCAATGTACGCACCCGATGTTGCCATTCCGTTTCGTCTGTGTGAATCAGGCACAGCCGTCACGAACGCCGACGAATAGATACTGTTCGGCCCATGGCCAAAGACAGCAAGCTCGAACAGCTGGGACGGGTGCGCCTGTTCTCGGCTTGCTCCAAGAAGGAACTGAGTTTGATCAGCCGGGTTTCGGACGAGGTCTCGGTGGTGGCGGGACGCGTCCTCTGCGAGGAGGGGGCGATCGGCCACGAGTTCTACCTGATCCTGGAGGGTCAGGCGGCGGTCCGGAAGGGCGGTCGTAAGGTGGCCACCCTCAGCCCGGGCCAGTACTTCGGCGAGATGGCGTTGCTGGACCGGGGACCCCGCTCGGCGACCGTCGTGGCCGAGACCCCGATGCGGCTCCTCGTCATCGGCCAGCGCGAATTCTCTGCGCTCCTCGACGAGGTGCCCATGCTCGCCCACAAGCTGCTCGCGGCCATGGCCGCTCGGTTAAGGGAAGCGGACACCAGAGCGACCTCTCACTGAGTGGTCTCTCCGGACTAGTTTCCGGATATGTCATTGCGTCCTCGTCCACGGGTGCGGCCATCGCACCTGGTCATCGGGCTGGGGGTCCTCCTCGCCATCCTCTTCGGCGGTTCCGGCATAAGTGGCGCGGTGCGCACGGACCACGATCACGCCCTGATCAGCCGAGAGGTATTTGTCAACATCCCCGACGCCATGGTAGCGATCCTGTACGTCACGACCGTGGTGCTGATCCTTGCCGGAGCGTGGGCCTTCGCCCAGCGGGTGGAGAACTGGGAGCGCGGCCAGCCCGACCGGCGCGAGACGACGGTCAAAAACGTCAAGCGGCGGATGGAGGACATGCGGGCGGGACTGTGGATGCAAACACTGCTCCGCGATCCGGCCGCCGGGGTGATGCACAGCCTGATGTACTTTCCGTTCCTGATCCTCTTCGCGGTCACGACCGTCCTTGAGGTCGACCACATCCTTCCCACCGGAGCCAAGTTTCTCCACGGGCAGGTGTACGAGGGCTACAAGTTCGTGGGGGACACGGCCGGCGCGCTGTTCCTGATCGGTGTGGTGTGGGCCATCCTCCGCCGCTACGTCCAGCGCCCGTACCGCCTGCGGATCAAGACCAGGCCGGAGGATGCCGTCATCCTGGGGACGTTCCTGGCCATCGGGGTCACGGGGTTCCTGACCCAGGCCCTTCGGATCGCGCTGGTCGGCCGTCCGGGATTCGAGAAGTGGGCCTACCTCAGCTATCCGCTGTCCGCCGCGTTTGATGGCCTGTCCAATCATGCCCTGGGGGTCACCCACCAGGCCTCGTGGACCGTGCACTTCCTGGCGTTCGCCACCTTCCTGATCATCCTGCCGACGACCAAGCTCCGCCATATGTTCACCTCGCCGATCAACATGTATCTCCGGGAGAGGGATCGGCCCAAGGGGGCGATGAAGCCGCTGCCCAACCTGACCGAGACCACGCTCGAGAGCTTCGGCGCCAACGCCATCGAGGACTTCACCTGGAAGCAACTCCTCGACACCGATGCCTGCACGGTGTGCGGTCGGTGCACCAGCGTGTGCCCGGCCCATGCCACCGGTAAGCCTTTGGATCCTCGCGAGATCGTCCTCAAGGTCGGCCAGGTCATGGCCGCCACCCATCCGGGGGGCCTGATTTCTCCGGTCGTGGGCAACGACACCGAACTCACCGTGACCGCCAACTCCGTATTCGAACGGATCACCCCCGACGAGATCTGGGCGTGCACCTCGTGCAAAGCCTGCGATGAGATCTGCCCGGTAAACATCGAGATCCTCGACAAGATCCTCGACATGCGCCGCTACAAGGCGTTGATGGAGAGCGACTTTCCCCCCGAGCTCGGCAACACGTACCGCTCGATGGAGAACAGCAACAACGTGTACGGCTTGAACCAGGGTGACCGCGCCGACTGGGTCACCAACCTCGAGGGTGTCGAGGTCATCGAGCCCACCGGCACGCTCGACCACGAGTACCTGTACTGGGTCGGGTGCGCGGGCAGCTTCGACGACCGCAACAAGAAGGCGAGCCGCGCGATCGCCACCCTGTTGCAGCGAGCCGGCATCGACTTCGCGATCCTGGGTCCGAGCGAGCTCTGCACGGGCGACCCGGCGCGCCGATCGGGGAACGAGTACATCTTCCAGATGCTCGCGATGCAAAACGTCGAGACGCTCAACGGGCTCGGTGTGCGAAAGATCATCACGCAGTGCCCTCACTGCTTCAACACGTTGAAGAACGAGTATCCGCAACTCGGCGGCAACTACGAGGTGGTGCACCACTCGCAGTTCCTGATCGAGCTGATCGAGACGGGAAAGCTGTCGCTCGCCGGCGCGACGCTCGACGAGCGGGTGACGTACCACGACTCCTGCTACCTCGGTCGTCACAACGACGTGTACCTCGCGCCGCGCAAGGTGATCGGGGCGCTGCGGGGCATCGAGGTCGTCGAGATGCCACGCAACGGGACGCGCGGCATGTGCTGTGGCGCGGGCGGTGCGCGCATGTGGATGGAGGAGCGCATCGGCAAGAAGGTCAACACCGAGCGCACCGAGGAGGCACTCGGCACCGGGGCCACGCGGATCGCGGTGGCGTGCCCGTTCTGCTACGTGATGTTCGACGACGGCGTGAAGGAGAAGCACGCCGACGAAGAGGTGCGGGTGCAGGACATCGCGGAGATCCTCGTCGATGCGCTCCAGCACGGGACGCCCGACGGGCATCCTGACCCGGCCGGCTCGCCCTCCTCCACGTTCCGACCCGGCATCTGAGCGTTCGGCGGCGGCAAGCCGCCCTGGCGTCGGATCGGCCGTTGCGGCACGATCGCGTCGTGACGACGATGCTCGATTCCGACCAGCACCTCTTCGAGTCGCGGACGCTGTGGCAGGACCACGCCGACCCTGCCGACCGCGACGCCGCGATCGCGATCGTCGACGACGACACCGGGAACGCGTGGGTGACCTGGCACGGCACGCGGATCTCGCTCGCACACGTGACGCATCCCGGCGATCCCGACGACGTCGGGCGCCAACAGGCCCGCGCCCGCGACGGCGTCGCGCCGGAGGTGCCCTACGACGAAGCGTTGCCTCGCGACTACTGGGACCCGGACGCCCGTCTCGCGACACTCGACCGGCTGGGATTCGACGGCGCGATCCTGTTCCCCAACTACGGGCTCACGTGGGAACGGACACTCGAGGACGACCTGCACGCGACGACCGTCAACATGGGCGCGTGGAACCGGTGGGCCGCGTCGGTCGCGCATGACGGCCGCGGTCGGCTCCACCCCGTCGCCCATCTGACGCTGCGGGACCTCGACTGGCTCGACCGACAGCTCGCGACGTTGTCGGCCGCGGGTGTGCGACTCGCGATGATCCCGCCCGGGCTCGTCGACAATCGTCCGCTGTCACACCCCGACCTGGACCCCGCGTGGAGCGCCTTCGTCGAGTACGGCATCACGCCGGTGTTCCATATCGCGAGCACGTGCCGCCCGTTCCCCGACGCGTGGTACGAGACCGAGGTCGACCCCGACCCGAACAACTTGTTGCTCACGTCGGTCTTCATCTGGGCCGCGCCTGCGCTCGCGCTGGCCGATCTCGCCCTCAACGGGGTGCTGGCGCGTCATCCCGACCTGCGCGTCGGCGTGATGGAACTCTCAGGGGTGTGGGTGCCGATGTTCATGCAGTTCATGGACGGCGGCTACAGCTTCACGTCGCGCCTCGCAGGGAGCGAGCACACGGAGCTCGAGATGGCCCCCAGCGAGTACGTGCGTCGCCAGGTGCGCTTCGCGGCGTTCTCGTACGAGCAGCCCCACCGCCTGGCGGGTGCCGCCGGCGAGCTCTTCATGTGCTGCAGCGACTGGCCCCACTCCGAGGGGACGGAACACGCGCTCGCGGAGTACGGTGCGCTCGCGCACGGCAGCGTGACGGCGGAGGAGCACCCCGGCCTGTTCGGGGGGCACGCAGCGTGGCTTCTCCGAAACGACGACCCGTCGCATTGAGCAACGGAGTGTGAAGGTGACGTTACGGGCCCACGTTCTTGATGCATCCAGCCTCGAGCCGGGTAGGTAACCGGCCCATGCAGGGCACGCAGAATCCTCTTGTCGCCGCCGCCGCCGCCGGAGTGGCGCTCCTCGTCTCCGCGCTCGCCTACCTGGTGAAGCGCTCCGACTACGACGAGGTTCGCGAAGAAGGCTGACACTCAGCGCCTCGGCGCCCTCAGCGGCCGTCGCGAGGGAAGTTGAGGTAGTACCGGCTCGGGGTCGGACCCCGCTGGCCCTGGTACTTCGAGCCCGTCCGTGTGCTCCCGTACGGATTCTCCGCCGCCGTCGTCATGCGCAGGAACGAGATCTGTCCGATCTTCATGCCCGGGTAGATCGCGATCGGCAGATTGGCGACGTTCGAGAGCTCCAGCGTCAGGTGCCCGTCCCAGCCCGCGTCGACGAACCCCGCGGTGCTGTGGATCAGCAGGCCGAGGCGCCCGAGGCTCGACTTGCCCTCCAGGCGGGCGACGAGATCGTCGGGCAGGGCGACGCGCTCGAGCGTGGAGCCGAGGACGAACTCACCCGGGTGGAGGATGAACGACTGCCCCTCCGAGACCTCGACGAGCTCGGTCAGGTCCTCCTGGGGCTCCTTCGGGTCGATGAAGGGCGTCGTGTCGTTGCGGAAGACGCGGAAGTAGCGGTCGACGTGGAGGTCGACGGAGCTGGGCTGCACCGAGCCATCGGTCAGTGGGTCGATGACGATGCGGCCCGCGGCCAGCTCGTCGCGGATCGTGCGGTCCGACAGGATCACGGCGGCGCAGCCTACCGGGCGCCCCTCGGCGCAGCCGTCGGGGCGAGATCGGCACGCACGGTCACGACGACACCCCACGGGCCAGGAGACGTGGAGCCGTTTCGCGTCCATCCCGTGGCCCGTCTACGATCCTCCGGTCCCGGTGGCACCCCTCTCCACGGTCGTGCGCCGGCGCTTGCGGGTGTAGTTCAGCGGCAGAACATCAGCTTCCCAAGCTGAGAA
>JRHI01000083.1_pt1 | contig 96185 bp, 88 predicted proteins | sample 215371 | NCBI WGS metagenome assembly JRHI01 (sample SAMN02929681, study PRJNA255918) | sediment metagenome | biome: cave system; feature: Ice Cave; material: Sediment; isolation source: sediment from deep within a dark volcanic ice cave with no known source of... ...
GACCACCAAAAAAGTGGCTTAGCATCGTACGTAATCAGGAACCGGTTTGGCTACATCGGACATCTTTCGGACGGTCGACACGGCCACCACACCATTCGCGCGACCTGTTTTCCTTCATAGAGCAGCACAGGATGATCCAAGTAGTCTGGAGCGAAATCAGTACCTTGGAAGATCAGCCTTTGCTGCACCGCGCGATGGTCCACATTGCCAAGCTTCACGCAATCGTTTGCACCAAGATCACTCCAGACAAAGGTTGGGATCATCTCCCCAGGAGGCCGAGAAACGGCGATGGAATAGTTCATGGAGACGAGTATGCGCGCCCATCGCTCGTGTTCTGCCTCAACCAAGAAGGGTCCGCTGGCAATCGTGGTTTCGAGTCCTCTCGGCGTCACTTGCCCGGAGACTTGGAGTTTGAAGAGTTCCATATAGTCCGCTCCTCAGCTGCACCCGCTGGTCCCGCCGCAGGTGTCGCACTTGAGGCAGGTGCCGTTGCGCAGCAGGGTGAAGTTTCCGCACTCCCGGCAGCTCTCGCCCTCGTAGCCCTTCACTTTGGCTTCCGCCCGCAGATCCGCCTCGAGGTTCTCCTTGGCGAGACGGCTCTTGACCCTCGCATCCAGCTGGCCTTGCAGCTGCCGGGCGATCTCTTCCACAGAGGCGTCCACCTTCGGCTTGGCCAGGCCCACCGCCATTTCCTGCTGCAACGCGGTCAGCGAGGAGATCGCTGTCTCCATCTTCGCCTTCGCCGGCCGGGCGAACGCGGTCACCTCCTGCTGCAGGCTCGCCTGCAGGCTGGCGACGGGGCTCATGGGGTCGGCCTGCGTCGCCTCTATGGCGACCGCGCTGGTGGATGAGCGCAGCGCCATCACCCGGCTTTCCTGTCCACGCAGCAGACCGCGCGAGACGAACTTGGAGGCCGGCGGCGGCGCATGATCTGCCTCCAGGGCCTGGTCACTCGAGCCTAGGCCCGTCGTGACGATCTCGGCCGGATCGACGTGCGCGAGGTCGTGCCGCGTGAGGTAGGAGACGGCGAGCTCACGGAAGATGTAGTCCAGGATCGATGTGGCGTTCTTGATGGTCTCGTTGCCCTGCACCAGGCCCGCCGGCTCGAAGCGCGTGAAGGTGAAGGCGTCGACGTACTCCTCCAGCGGCACGCCGTACTGGAGGCCGAGCGAGATGGCGATGGCGAAATTGTTCATCAACGAGCGGAAGGCGGCGCCCTCCTTGTGCATGTCGATGAAGATCTCGCCCAGCCGCCCGTCGTCGTACTCGCCGGTGCGCAGATAGACCTTGTGGCCGCCGACGGAGGCCTTCTGCGTATAGCCCTTGCGCCGGCCGGGCAGCTTCTCGCGCTCGCGCTGGCGCTCGATGATGCGCTCAACGATGCGTTCCGCCGCCACGGCGGCCCGGGCCGCCATCGGCTTGTCGGCCGACATCTGCTCGGCCACCTCCTCCTGCTCTTCCTCGTCGTCGGCGAGCAGCTGCGCATTGAGCGGCTGGGACAGCTTGGAGCCGTCGCGGTAGAGCGCGTTGGCCTTGAGCGCCAGCCGCCAGGAGAGCATGTAGGCCCCCTTGCAGTCCTCCACGCTCGCCTCGTTCTGCATGTTGATGGTCTTGGAGATGGCGCCGGAGATGAAGGGCTGGCTCGCCGCCATCATGCGGATGTGGCTCTCCACCGACAGGGAGCGCTTGCCCTTGCGGCCGCAGGGGCTGGCGCAATCGAAGACCGGCAGATGCTGCTCGGCGATGTGCGGCGCGCCCTCCAGCGTCATGGCTCCGCACACGTGCTCGTTGGCGGCGTCGATGTCCTTCTTGGCGAAGCCCAGGTGCACGAGCAGGTCGAACGCGGGATCGGCCAGCGTCTCGGCCGGGATCTGCAGCGTCTTCGTCAGGAACTCCTCGCCGATCGTCCAGCGGTTGAAGGCGAACTTGATGTCGAAGGCCGTTTTGAGCGCGGCATCGAGCTTGCGCAGCACCGCGTCGGTGAAGCCCTTGGCCTTGAGCGTTGAGTGGTTGATGGCTGGCGCCTGGGCCAGCGTGCCGTGGCCGACCGCATAGGCTTCGATCTCGGCAAGTTGCGCTTCGCCATAGCCGAGCGTGCGTAGGGCCTCCGGCACCGCCTGGTTGATGATCTTGAAATAGCCGCCCCCCGCCAGCTTCTTGAATTTCACCAGCGCGAAATCGGGCTCGATGCCGGTGGTGTCGCAATCCATCACCAGGCCGATGGTGCCGGTGGGGGCGATCACGGTGGACTGCGCGTTGCGGTAGCCATGCTCCTGGCCGAGCGCGATGGCCTGGTCCCAGGCACGCTTGGCCGCCTCGATGAGGGCTTCGTCCGGGCACGCGGAGGCGTCCAGCGGCACGGGCGGCGTGGACAGCCGCTCGTAGCCCGCGTCCAGCCCGTAGGCCGCGCGGCGGTGATTGCGGATTACGCGCAGCATGTCGGCGGCGTTGGCGTCGTAGCCAGGGAAGGACCCCAGCTCCTTGGCCATCTCGGCCGAAGTCGCGTAGGCGGTGCCCGTCATGATGGCCGACAGCGAGCCACAGATGGCGCGGCCCTGCGCGCTGTCATAGGGGATGCCGGACGCCATCAGGCAGCCGCCGATGTTGGCGAAACCGAGCCCCAGGGTGCGGTAGCGGTAGCTGAGCTCGGCGATCTTCTTAGACGGGAACTGCGCCATCAGCACCGAGATCTCGAGCGCGACGGTCCACAGCCGGCAGGCATGCTCGAAGGCGGCGACGTCGAAGCGCTTCTCCCCGTCGCGGAACCGCATGAGGTTGAGGGACGCCAAGTTGCAGGCCGTGTCGTCGAGGAACATGTACTCCGAGCACGGGTTCGAGGCACGGATCGGCCCTGATTTCGGGCAAGTGTGCCAGTCGTTGATGGTGGTGTGGAACTGGATGCCGGGATCGGCCGAGGCCCAGGCCGCGTGGCCGATCTTCTCCCAGAGGTCGCGGGCTTTGAGCGTCTTGACGGTGCGGCCGCCGAGGCGCGCCGTGAGCGCCCAGTCCCGGTCCTCCTCCACCGCGGTCAGGAACTCGTCGGTGACCCGCACCGAGTTGTTGGAGTTCTGGCCGGAAACCGTGAGGTAGGCCTCGCTGTCCCAATCGGTGTCGTAGGCGGCGAACTCGATCTCCTTGTAGCCCTGCCGCGCGAACTGGATGATGCGGCGCGCGTAGTTGTCGGGAACGAGGTCGCGGCGCGCCTCCTTGATGGCGCGTTTGAGCGCGGGGTTCTTGGCCGGATCGAAGCAGGCCTCGCCCTCCGCCTCGCAGTTGACGCAGGCCTTCATGATGGCCTTGAGCCGCCGCTGGCAGATCTTGGAGCCGGTGACGAGGGCGGCCACCTTCTGCTCCTCCTTCACCTTCCAGTCGATGTAGGCCTCGATATCGGGGTGGTCGATGTCGACCACCACCATCTTGGCGGCGCGGCGCGTGGTGCCACCCGACTTGATGGCGCCGGCGGCGCGGTCGCCGATCTTGAGGAAGCTCATCAGCCCGGAGGACTTGCCGCCGCCGGAGAGCCGCTCGTTCTCGGCGCGCAGCTTGGAGAAGTTGGAGCCCGTGCCCGAGCCGTACTTGAAGAGGCGCGCCTCGCGCACCCACAAATCCATGATGCCGCTCTCGCCGACCAGGTCGTCCTCGATCGACTGGATGAAACAGGCGTGCGGCTGGGGGTGCTCGTAGGCCGAGGTGGAGGCCGTCAGCACGCCCGTCTCATGATCGACGTAGTAGTGGCCCTGGCTCGGCCCATCGATGCCGTAGGCCCAGTGCAGACCGGTGTTGAACCATTGCGGGCTGTTGGGCGCGCCATACTGCATAGCGAGCATGTAGCGGTGCTCGTCGAAAAAGGCGCGCGCGTCGTCCTCGCTAGAGAAATAGCCGCCCTTCCAGCCCCAATAGGTCCACGTCCCCGCCATCCGGTCGAAGACCTGGCGCGCATCGGTCTCTCCGCCGGAGCGCTCCTGCGCCGGCCGCTCGGCCAGCGCCCGCTCGTCCGCCACCGAGCGCCACAGCCAAGAGGGGACTTGTGTCTCCTCGATGCGCTTGAGGCGGCCCGGCACCCCGGCCTTGCGGAAGTACTTCTGGGCGAGGATGTCGGCAGCCACCGCGCTCCAGTGCTCGGGCACTGCGAAGTTCTCGCACTTGAAGACGACCGAGCCGTCCGGATTCTTGATCTCGGAGGTGGCGCGGCGGAAGGGGATCTTTTCGTAAGGTGACTTGCCCGCCGTCGTGAAGCGCCGCTTGATCTGCATTGTTTTTGCCCCCGGTGGTGCTGCTCTGATCAATCTCGACGCAGACGCAACAACAGGGGCCGATACGGCTGGCCCAATCCCTCGTCACAAGGCGCACAAACCCGCGCGCTGCGGAGCTCTTCTTCTCCGCCTCGCGGCTAGCGCCTGCCTATCATTTGCACTCGCGTTGGCAGCGCGTGTCTTCACTGGAAGGCGACCCGGCGGAACTGCCGGCGCCCGTGGGAGCAAACTATGACGATTCGGAGGCAGTCGTCACGGGGCTATCCACGACAACTAGTAGTGTAGGTCGCACCTATCTACTAGATGTAGTGGTTGGGCCAACTCTGGGCAGAAGCTGTGGATGGGAGGCTCTGGAGGCCCGCGCCAGCGTGCTTTTCCGCACTTCGGGGGCTGCCGGCCTGACGTCGACGATGGCCAAAAATCGTCCATCGACCACTGTTTTATACCCTAGTGCGATTCCGGATTCTGCCGTCTGTGGCAGTTCTGCCGCGGCGCACAGCACCATGGACACCGCCTCCCGCGCGATGCCATAACGCCCCCGACACGAGCGCCACGCAAAGCGGACTTCATGGGCATTTTCAGCGAAATCTTCAGCTGGTGGGGCGGCAACACCTGGTCGAACCGCATCTATACGGCGCTGCGGGGCAGGCTGGTCGGCACGGACGAGGCCGGCAACCGCTATTATCTGCAACGCAAAGGAGTGGGCCCGCTGGGCGTGCCGCGCCGGTGGGTTATCTACAGGAACCTGGCCGAGGCCTCGCAGGTGCCGCCCGAATGGCACGGCTGGATGCACTATCTCGTGGACACACCGCCGACCGAGGAAAAGTATGTCCCGCGGCCCTGGCAGAAGCCGCACCTCATGAACATGACCGGCACGCCGCAAGCCTATCGCCCCTCCGGGAGCATTCTCGGCACCGGCAAGCGGCCGGCGGCGACAGGTGACTACAAGCCCTGGCAGCCGCGAAACTAGTGTGATTCAGAACTTGAAGGCTGCTCGACCACCCAGCCCAGTGCGATGATGCGGACTTCTCGATCATCACACTGGTGCCACCTTTCTCGCCCCACGTCGCTGGGACTAAACGGCCAAGGAAAAGCACTGCATCCGGCATGGCGCACGCGTCTCACCAGCCCTACAGAGAGAGGCTCGCGGGCACCCTTGTGGCCGCTGCCCTTGCGGGGCTGTTCGCCCCGCCTGCCCTCGCCCAGCGCATCGAGAATTCGGTCGCCGTCTTTGCCGCGCTCGACAAGGTGACGGCCAAGATCTCGCGCCTGGAGGTGCCGCTCAACCAGACCGCCACGTTCGGGGCGCTGAAAGTGACGCCGCGCGCGTGCTATTCGCGTGCGCCCACCGAGCCGCCCAAGACGACGACCTTCGTCGAGGTGGAGGAGATGCAACTCGACGGCAAGGAGAAGCGTATCTTCTCAGGCTGGATGTTCGCCGACAGCCCCGGCCTCAATGCCGTGGAGCATCCGGTGTTCGACGTGTGGCTGACGGACTGCGCGCAGCCGCGCGCCGCCGCGCAAAGGCCTCAACCCTCCGCGACCGCGCCTGGCACGTGGGGTGCGCGGCCCGCACCCCAGCAGCCGGAACCCGAGCCGTTCGATCCCGATCAACCGCGCCGGCGCCGCGTCCCGCGGTGATCCTTTCGCTGGCTGGTCGCCTCAATACGCCTCCCCGAGCGCTCCGCGCAGGATGGTGAGCATACGGCGATTGGTCTCGCGATCCTTGACGGCGATGCGCAGGGCACGGCGTCCCAAGCTGCCGCCCAGCGCCGTGGCGTCGCGCAGAAAGAGGCCCTGGCGACGGCACGCTTGCAAGACCGCGGCGGCATCGGGCCCGTTCTCTGCAAGGCTGCAGAGGAGAAAGTTGGCCGCTCCGACCCAGCACCTCCAGCCCTCCGAGCGCGCGCAAGTCTTAGCGCAGCTCGGCCACCAGCACGGAATTGTCGATCCGCGCGAGGACGATCAGTAGAGGTCGCCCTGGGCCTCAGGCTGCCCGGCCCTCGACAATGTCCAGCACCTGCCGCGGGCTTGCATCCTTCGGCAGCGCGTGAAAGTCCGCCGGATGGGCCAGTGCCTTCTCGAGCAGGGCGTGGAACTCGCTGCGGTCGATCTCGACGGTGCCGAATTGCTTCAGGTGCTCGGTGACGAATTGCGTATCGAGCAGCGAGAAGCCGCCCCGGGTCAGGCGGGCGCACAGGTAGACGAGCGCCACCTTACTGGCGTCGCGCTCGGTCGAGAACATGCTTTCGCCGAAGTAGGCCCCGTGCAGCGCCACCCCGTAGAGACCGCCGACCAGCCGTCCGCCGGCCCAGGTCTCCACCGTGTGGCAGTAGCCCGCTTGGAACAGGTCGCGATAGAGCCCCCTGATCTTGCGGTTGATCCAGGTGGTGCGCCGGCCGGACCTGGACTCCGCGCAGCCGTCGATCACGCCCTCGAAGTCGCTGTCGATCCTGACCTCGTAGACGCCCTGGCGGATGGTGCGCGCAAGCCGTTTCGGCACGTGCACCTGGTCGAGCAGCAGGATGCCGCGCTGCTGCGGCTCGATCCAGTAGAGAGCGGGGTCATCGGCGCTCTCGGCCATCGGGAAGATGCCGCACGTGTATGCCTTCAGCAGCACCTGCGGTGTTATCTCGATGATGATGTCGTCCCGCGACGCCATGTGCCACTCTTGGGCGGACCCCGGAGTACTCTGCGCAAATTTACGGTTTTTGCAGGTACTTTTCGAGCCAGTGGATGTCGTAGAGGCCGTTGGCGATGTCGGCCTGCTGCACCAGGTCGGCGAACAGCGGGATGGTCGTCTCGATACCCTCGACGACGAACTCGGAGAGGCACCGCTTCAGCCGCATCAGGCACTCGTTGCGGTTCTTGCCGTGCACGATGAGCTTGCCGATCAGGCTGTCGTAGTAGGGCGGGATGCGGTAGCCCTGGTAGGCACCGCTGTCCACGCGGACGCCGAGCCCGCCGGGCGGATGCCAGTAGGTGATGGTGCCGGGCGACGGCCTGAACGTCCTGGCGTTCTCGGCGTTGATGCGGCACTCGATGGCGTGGCCCGAGAGGATGACCTCGTCCTGCGTGAGCGTCAGCGGTGCGCCGGAGGCGATACGGATCTGCTCGATGACGAGGTCGAGCCCGGTGATCATCTCGGTGACCGGATGCTCCACCTGCAGGCGGGTGTTCATCTCGATGAAGAAGAACTCGCCGTCCTCGTAGAGGAACTCGACGGTCCCGGCGCCGCGGTAGCGGATCTTCTGCATGGCTTTGGCGACCGTGGTGCCGATCTTCTTGCGCGCTTCGGCGTTGAGGGCGGGCGAAGGCGCCTCCTCCATCACTTTCTGGTGCCGGCGCTGCAGCGAGCAGTCGCGCTCGCCCAGGTAGATGGCGTTGCCCTTGCCGTCGCCGAATACCTGCACCTCGATGTGGCGAGGCTTCTCGAGGTATTTCTCGAGGTAGACGCTGTCGTCGCCGAATGCGGCCTTGGCCTCGGTGCGCGCGGTCTTCAGCGCCATGTCGAGGTCCTCGGCCGTGCGGGCCACCTTCATGCCGCGGCCCCCGCCCCCCGACGCCGCCTTGACCAGCACCGGGAAGCCCATGTCCTTGCCGATCTTGATGGCCTGCGCCTCGTCGGTCACGGCACCGTCCGAGCCCGGCACCACCGGAATCCCCAGGCGCCTGGCCGTCGATTTCGCCTCGATCTTGTCGCCCATGATGCGGATGTGCTCGGACGTCGGACCGATGAAGGTGATGCTGTGCTCTTCCAGGATCTCGGCGAAGCGCGCGTTCTCCGACAGGAAGCCATAGCCCGGGTGCACGGCGTCTGCGCCGGTGATCTCGCACGCGGCGAGCAGGCGCGGTATGTTGAGATAGCTCTCGGATGCGGGCGGCGGGCCGATGCACACGCTCTCGTCGGCGAGGCGCACGTGCATGGCGTCGGCGTCTGCCGTCGAGTGCACGGCTACCGTGGGGATGCCGATTTCCTTGCAGGCGCGCAAAACCCTGAGCGCGATTTCCCCGCGGTTGGCGATCAAGACCTTGTCGAACATCGCTGCGGGCGGGCTCCCAACGCTACTCGATGATCGCCAGCGGCTCGCCGAACTCGACCGGCTGGCCGTTGCCGACAAGGATGGCGGTGACCACGCCGGCTTTGGGGGCGGGGATGTGGTTCATGGTCTTCATCGCCTCGATGATCAGGATCGTCTGACCCTGGGCGACGCGCGTGCCGATCTCGACGAAGGGCGCGGCACTCGGCTCCGGCGCGAGATAGGCGGTGCCCACCATCGGCGACGGCACGGCGCCCGGGTGCTTGCCCGGATCGGCGGCGGCCGGCGCGGCCCCTGCGGGAGCAGCGGCAGCTGCCACGGTATTGGTCGAGGGCGCCGATCCCGTATACACGGGTGCCGCGACGGTGACCTGGCGCGCGACGCGCACGCGCATGCCCTCGCGCTCGATCTCGATCTCGCTCAAGCCCGTCTCCTCCAGCAGCTCCGCCAGATCGCGGATCAGGGCCTGATCGGAGCTTCCCTTGCCTTTCGTGTCCTTCGCCATCGGCTCAGCCAATCCCATTCCCTTCCTCAGCTCTCAGCTCTTGGCAGCCTGCCTGCCGGCTACAATATCAGCCATCGCCTCGACGGCCAGCTCGTATCCTTTGCCGCCAAAACCGCAGATGACGCCTTGGGCCGCCGGCGACACGTAGGAGTGATGCCGGAAGCCTTCCCGCCGGAACACGTTGGACAGATGCAGCTCGATCACCGGCTTTTCGGCGGCAGTGAGGGCATCGAGGATGGCGACGGAGGTGTGCGTGTAGGCGCCGGCGTTGAGGATGATGCCGCAGGCTTTCTCGCGCGCCTCCTGGATCCAGTCGACGAGCTGCCCTTCCGAATTCGATTGGCGGAAGTCCACGTCCAGCCCCAGCGACTTTGCCCGCGCCTCGGTGCGCCGCCGGACGTCGGCCAGCGTCTCCGCGCCATAGATCGCGGGCTCGCGAACACCCAGGAGATTGAGGTTCGGCCCGTTCAGCACGAAGATCGGCTTGGGCATCGGCCGCCGCCTGCAAGTTGTTGTGAGCGGACGCGCGCGACAGCGCCGCGAACATCTTCAAAGAGGCGCTCCGTTTATCAGCTTTTCCGCCGCCGCGAAAGGGCAGGCTCGCAAGTTGTACAGAGACATTTCTTGCGGACACCAAGTTGTTCGTAAAGGTGAGGCGTATGGCCTTTAGCAAACCTTGCAGCCCTCCTTGCGCACGTCGTTAACGTGCTTGCTGAGCAGTTCTGTCAGGTTCTCCGGCGCGCCGGCGATGACGCGATCGCCGACGATGAAGTGCGGCGTGCCCTGGATGCCCATCTTGGTTGCGAGCTGGCGCGTATCGTCGATCTCCTTCTTGACCTCGGGCGAGGCCATGTCCTTCTTGAGCCGCGCCATGTCGAGACCGAGCTTCTCGGCGATGCGCAGCGCCGAGGCCTCGTTGGCCTGACCCTGGCTCTCCAGCATCGCGCGGTGGAATTCCCAGTATTTACCCTGCATCTTGGCGGCAAGAGCGACGCGCGAGGCCTCCTCCGAGCCTTTGGCCAGGATCGGGAACTCCTTCATGATCACCCGCACCTTCTTGTCCTTGTCCATCAGCTGGGTGACTTCGGTGAGCGCCTTCTTGCAGTAACCGCAGTTGTAGTCGAAGAACTCGATGACCGGCACGTCGCCCTTGACGTTGCCCACGATGGGTGAGCCGGCCGGGCGATAGAGCTCGGTGGCGTGCTCCTTGATGGCCACCGCCATGCGCTCGGCCTGGATCTTGTCCATCTTGGACTCGAGGGCGTTCTGCACCTCCAGCATGATCTCGGGATTGTTGAGCAGGATGTCCTTGATGATGGTCTCGAGCTCCTTGCGCTGGGCCGGAGTGAACGCGCTCGAGGAGGGTGCTTCCGACGCTTTCGGTTCCGCTGTCGGTGCGGCTGATTGAGACGAGGCTGGTTCGGTCGTGGCGGCCGGGGCCGGAGGCGCCGACGGTGCCGCTGTCTGCCCGACGGCGAGCGTTGCGCCGACGAGCAGGATCGCCGGCACCAGCAGCGCCGCCCCCTTCAGGGAGGTTATGGCGTCGAAGAGCGAGGCGGACGGTTTGGCGGGCATGAACATTCCTTCCGTTGGGGTCTGGCTCAGGTGGGAGCCTTGTAGGTGATGATGTCCTCGGCGATGAGCCAGCCGCGCGACCCGCGTGCAAATACCTGCTGGGCGCGCTTGGCGTAAATCTGGGCCTCGTGGATGTCCTTGGCATTGCCGGAATAGAAGTGCTTGCGTGCTGTGGCAAGGAGGGCCTCGGCTTGATTGCCCTTCCTGTCGTAGGCCACGGCAAGTTGCCACCAACCCATCCAGTCGTCGTCCTCTCCTTGCCACAAAGGTTTATCGGCACCTAGCACGTGGGTGAGGATGGCGATCGCCTCGTCCAAGAGGCGAGGATCGTTGGAGGAGACCAGGGCCCGTCCCAGCATGATCTGGGTCTGCGAGTGGGAAACCGCCGAGTTTGCGTGCTTGAGCTTGTCCAGCAGACCGGCTGCCTTGCGCAGCGGATCGATCGCCTCTGCGGGCTGCCCGGCCTTCAGCAGCAGCTCGCCCTTGAGCTCCCAGAAGTAGGCGTTGTCCGGCTTGTCGCGAATGAGCGCATCGATGTCAGGCAGCGCTTGCACGCAGCCGCCCGAGCAGTTGCGGGCGATGGCGCGGGCGTAGCGCGCTGGCAGGCTGTTGTTGCTCGTGGGGTAGCGGTTGAATACCAGCTGCATGGGAAGCATGTGGCCGTCGAGCTTGGCTCGCATCATGTCGTGGCGCAGCTGGAGCTGAGGCGGGTCCTTGTCGTTCACATAGGGGCTCGCGGCCACCCTCTCCCTGAGCTGGTTGAGGCGATCGGCAGCGACGGGATGGCTGCGCACGAACGGGTCGAGGTCCTTGGCCTGCCAGAACTCCTGCTCGGCGAAGCGCTCGAACGTCTCCAGCATGCCGCGCCCCGATTGCCGGGTGGCCTGGAGCAGGCGCAGGCCGGCCTGGTCTGCGGCCGATTCCTGGGAACGGCGCTCGCTGAGCATCGAGCGCATCACCATCTCGTTGCCGCCCATGGCCAAGCCGCCGCCGGCACTTCCCACCTCGCGTGCCGTCTCGCCGCCCGCCATCGCGCCGCCGACCATCAGGCCGATGCCCAGAATGGTCAGCAGCAGGCTCTTGGTGGCGTCGCGGGCGATGCGGCTCCTGAGCTGCGCCATATGTCCGCCCACGATGTGACCGGTCTCGTGGGCGATCACGCCGATCACCTCGTTGGGCGTCTTGGCTTGCGTCAGGGTGCCGGTGTTGATGAACACGTTGCGGCCGTCGACCACGAAGGCATTGAAGCTCTCGTGGCGAATGATGCGCATCGTAATGTTCTGCGATGCGAGCCCGGCGGCCTTGAAGATCGGGAGCGAGTAATCCTTGAGAAGGTTCTCGATCTCCGTATCCCGGATCAACGGCAGGCTTTGCGCCGCGGCAGGTGAGACGGCGGCGATGGAGGCGGATACGGCATAGACGGCGGCCATGGACGCGGCGCGCCACTTCGGCGCGCGCCACGACCGATACGTACCGGTTTTGCATGGCGGCCCGATATTGCCCCGGCGGCGATCGTCATGTGCTTGCACGGTGCGAGACTCGTTCCTTGCGCCAGCAGCGCGTCAGCGGGATCCGTCCCTGCCAAGTCGACCGCCCATCAATGCCCGGGCCTAGGCAACTCGAAGCCAGCCGACTATAAGCCGCATGCCCGAAACCCGCCAATCCACATTGCGGTTACTTGGGGTGCGACCGCGGCGCGGCCAGCCAGCACGCAGATGCGGGCGGTTAGGGCCGAACCATGGCGGTTTGAGGGCTCGCGGCAATGGGAGCGCGGCAATGAAGACCCTGCAGGCTCGCTCGGGCGAGCGCCTGCCCATCGGCCTGCAAATGTCGCTGCGCAGCGCCGTGCCGCCGTTCATCGTCATGGACGTGATGGAGGCTGCCGCGGCGCGGGAGGCGCAAGGGCACAAGGTCATCCACATGGAAGTGGGGCAGCCGGGTACGCCCGCACCCCGCGCCGCGCTGGATGCCGTCAAGCGGGCGCTCGACCGCGAGACGCTGGGCTATACGGTGGCCTTGGGGCTGCCCGAGCTGCGCGCCCGCATCGCCGGCCATTATCGCCAGCGCTACGGGGTCGACGTCGCGCCCGAGCGGGTGGTGGTGACGACGGGATCATCGGCTGGCTTTGTGCTGGCCTTCCTGGCGCTGTTCGACGCGGGGGCCAAGGTGGCACTGCCGTCACCCGGCTATCCTTGCTACCGGCATATCCTCACCGCTTTGGGACAAGTGCCGGTCCTGCTCACCACCGATGCCGCCTCGCGCTGGATGCCGACCGCGCGCCAGATCGAGGAAGCTGCAACGCGCGAGGGCGTGTCGGGCCTCGTCATCGCCAGCCCCGCCAACCCGACCGGCACCATGCTGGAGGGAAGCAGATTGGCTCAGATCGTGGAGGCCTGCCGGCACCACAAGATCTGGCTGGTCTCCGACGAGATCTACCACGGCCTAACCTACGGGCTGCCGGAGGAGACCGCGCTGGCGAGGACCTCCGGGGCGATCGTGGTCAACAGCTTCTCGAAGTATTTCTCCATGACGGGCTGGCGCGTGGGCTGGCTGGTGGTGCCGGAGGAGCTGGTCAGGCCTCTCGAGCGGCTGGCCCAGAACCTCTACATCTCGCCCCCCACCGTGGCACAGGTCGCAGCCATCGGCGCCTTCGACGGCCTCGATGAGCTCGAGGCCAACAAGCGCGTCTACGCCGAGAACCGCGCGCTGCTGCTGGGCGAGCTTCCCAAGGCCGGCCTCGAGCGCATTGTGCCCGCCGACGGCGCGTTCTACCTCTACGTGGACGTCGGCGACTTCACGTCCGACAGCGTCGCCTTCACCAAGGAGATGCTCAACGACATCGGCGTCGCCGCCACCCCGGGCGTCGACTTCGATGCCGAGCGCGGCAGCCGTTACGTGCGCTTCTGCTACGCCGGCACGACGGCGGACATGGCGGAAGCCGCGCGCCGGCTAGGAGCCTGGAGCCGCCTCAGGACGCGTGGGTGACGGGCTTGACGGCAGCCGGTCGAGCTACTTGCAGGCCTGTGCGCGCGCGTGGCACTCGAAGTTGACCGTCTTCCACTGGTAGACCCACATGCCTATCAGATAACGACGGACACCTGTAAGCGAAAGCAGCGACCCGCGGTGACCTGAGGGCCAACCCAGCCACGACCTCGCCCTGAGCTTGTCGAAGGGCGGCCGCGGGCTCCAAGCGTGCTTTGACCCCCGGAACAAGTCCGAGGGCAGCCAGGCTCAGCACGGGTTGGAGGACCGGGCAGGCAAGCAGCAAGAGGCCCGGCCCCGCCTAAATCCCTATTCGCCGGAGAATTTGCGCTGCCACCATCCCTTGCGCACGGGCCGCGACGGGTCCTCGTGCACGGGCTCGGCGATCCGCTCCGCGTGAACGGGCTCCGGCTCCCTGGGCGGGGGGCTCTCCGGAACGGGTGAGGGGTCTGCCCGGTGGGGTGCTGTGGGCTCGCCACTGTAGCGGTCTGCGGGCGCCTGCCAAGGCCGTTCCGGGGCCCTCTCCCGCTCGGCTGGATAGCGTGGCTCCTCGCGCTCACCGCGCGGCGGCTGCGGCGCCGTCTCCTCTACGACGGCTGCCGGCCCCTCCTGGAGCTCATGTGGTTGGGCAACACGACCGGCATCGGGCTCGATCGCGCCGTTGCCGGCTTCGCTCGCATGCGCCGCCACATCGTCGCCGTGCTCGTGTCCCCCGTGCTCGTGTCCCCCGTGCTCGCGCGGGGCATCGTCGCGGTCGCGACCGCGCCGCCCGCCTCGCCGTCCGCGCCGCCGTCGGCGGCCTGGTCGGTCCTCGCGGCCCTCCTCGCCGTGCGCGAGGGATGGCTGCTCACCGAACCCTGCCGGATTATCGGCCGCCTCCTGGGCAAGGTCCTCGTGAGGCTCCGGCTGATCGGCGTACGCCGCGACCTCCGGTCCCACGTCTTCCACCTCACCATTGTGCGCGTGCTCGGTCCGCTCGCCGCCGCGGTGCTCGCGATGCGGGGGCCGGTCGTCGCCCCGCTCGTCGCGCCGGCCACGCCGACGCCGGCGCCGCGGACGGCGCCCGCCATCGCCATCACCACGCTCGGTGGTTTCCTCGGTGTCCTCGCGGACGTCCTCTTCGCCCTCCTGGCGCTCGAAGCCCGACTCCATATTGACGACCGTGCGCTCGGCAGCTCTCTGCGGTGCCGGCGCCTGGACCGCGGATCGCTCGATGGCGAAGTTGGCGCCCTGCATGCGGTCGCTCGCCTGCACGGCGATGACGACGCCATACCGGCGCTCCATGTCGGTGACGAAGGCGCGCTTGTTGTTGAGGATGTAGAGGGCGACGTCGGCGGTCGTCACGGCCGTGAGCGAGCTGCGCGGGTCGCGCAGGAGCTGGTCCTCAAGCGCGCGCAGTACGGCGAGGGCCATCGATTCGACGGAGCGGATGATACCCGTGCCCTGGCAGTGCGGACACTGCGTGGTGGACCCCTCGAGCACACCGGTGCGCAGGCGCTGGCGTGACATCTCCATCAGGCCGAAATGGCTGATGCGTCCCACCTGGATGCGGGCCCGGTCATGGCGCAACGCATCTTTGAGGCGGTTCTCCACCTTGCGGTTGTTGCGCCGCTCCTCCATGTCGATGAAGTCGATGACGATCAGGCCGGCGAGGTCTCTGAGCTTCAGTTGCCGGGCGATCTCGTCTGATGCCTCGAGGTTGGTATTGAGGGCGGTCTCCTCGATGGAGAACTCGCGCGTGGCCTTGCCGGAGTTGACGTCGACGGAGACCAGCGCCTCGGTCTGGTTGATGACGAGATAGCCGCCTGACCTCAGCGTGACATACGGGCTGAACATGGCGTTCAGCTGCCGCTCGATCTGGTAGCGGGCGAACAGGGGCTCGGGCTGCTCGTACTTGATGACGTTCTTGGCCTGCCCGGGCGACAGCATGCCCATGAAGTCGTAGGCGTCCTTGTAGGCCGTCTCTCCGGCCACCAGAATCTCGTCGATGTCCTTGGCGTAGAGGTCGCGGATCGAGCGCTTGATGAGGTTGCCTTCCTCGTAGACGAGGCTCGGCGCCTGGCTGCGTAGCGTCAGATCGCGCACGCTCTCCCACAGCCGCAGCAGATATTCGAAGTCGCGTTTGATCTCCTGCTTCGTCCGCGCCGCGCCCGCCGTGCGGATGATGAGCCCCATGCCCTCCGGCACCTCGAGCTCGGCCGCGATGGCCTTGAGGCGCTTGCGGTCTTGCGGCTGAGTGATCTTGCGGGAGATGCCGCCCCCGCGTGCGGTGTTCGGCATCAATACCGTGTAGCGGCCGGCAAGCGAAAGGTAGGTCGTCAGAGCCGCGCCCTTGTTGCCGCGCTCCTCCTTTACGACCTGCACCAGGATCACCTGGCGCCGCTTGATGACCTCCTGGATCTTGTAGCTGCGCTGGCGCCGCCGCGGGCGCACCCGCAGCTCCTCCATGGCGTCTTCCGCCGAGCCGACCTGCTCGACGCGTTCGACCTCTGCGGGCGCGCTGGTCGTCTCGACCTCGTGCACGCCGCCTTCGCTCTCGCCGTTCGGGCCGGCTTCGCCAGAGGCGCCTTGTGGCGTCTCGTCGGCGGTTTCCAGGTCGCCGTTGTCGGCCAGGTTCTCGTTCGCAGCGAGGCTTTCCGCGAGCGGCGTCGTGCTCACGGGCTCGGAGATGCGATCGTCTTCGGGGCCGGAGGCTTCGATCGTGTGGTGATGGTGGCGGTGGTCGGAGCCTTCGCTTTCCTCGTGCGTCTCGGGCTCGATCGGCTCGAGCGTTTCGCTCTCGCCGGCCTCGTCCTCCTCCTCGGAGCGGTTGGCGCGCCGGGCCGCGAGCGCTTCCGCATGCGCGTCGACGGCGGCCTCCTCCTCGGCTTCCGCGGCCGCCTCCTCCTCGATGAGGGCTTGGCGATCCGCAACCGGGATCTGGTAGTAGTCGGGGTGGATTTCGTTGAAGGCGAGGAAGCCGTGCCGGTTGCCGCCATACTCGACGAAGGCAGCCTGTAGCGACGGCTCAACGCGCGTCACCTTTGCGAGGTAGATATTGCCGCGCAGCAATTTGCGGGCGGCGGATTCGAAATCGAACTCCTCTACCCGGCCTCCGCGCAGAACCACGACCCGGGTTTCCTCCGGGTGCGTGGCATCGATAAGCATCTTGTTGTTGGACATGTTTGCCGATCCTTCGCGCGCCGGCGATGCGGGCTGCCGCTCGAGGCCACAAAGCCGAACAGGGGGCCTGGGCGGGCGAGACGCCGGTTTCGGGCGCGCGTTTTTGTTTGATGTGAAGAGTTGATGTGTGGGGTGGTGGCTGCAGCACGCGCCTGCCTGGTCCCGGAAACGGCCGGGCGAGCTCCGCGGCGCTGTATGTCGCGCGCAGGGGCATCCAGACGGATCGTGCTCAAGGCGTTCATTCGCAACGACTTTCAATTGTGTCCAGGCACCGCCGAAGACGCGGACCCGAGTTGTTTGCTTCTCACCTGGCGTGAGCGTCGGGACTTGTGCCCCCGCTCAGCGTGCCGTCCTTTCTTGGGCGAACGATGGGAAGCGCGGCTACCTCTGATGCCAGAGTTTCAAGCGGGGAGCCGGGCCAAAAGCTTGGATCTTAAAGAAGATCCCAGCGAGACAGCGCACGGCAACCGCTTAATTCTTCGATGTGCAGGGGCCCTGGTCCGTCCTTGGGAGCGGCGATCCGGCGCTGTGAGGGGGAGAGGCGGGAGGCCTCACAACCTTAGGCTTTGCGCGGCGCACACTTAAATCCCGCCGAGGGGGGCATCCAGCAGCATCAAATCAGATAACTACGGGTTCGCCGGTAGCCTGGCAAGCGTGATATAAGCGCGACAATGCCCGAACGACCGGCCAACACGTTGCTATCAGACAGTAATTTAGAGGCAAAGAAGGTAAACCGTTAAATTCGCCGGGTTCAATTGTGGCAGGGCAGGCGGGCGAAGGGGGCATCGGCAACTTATGCCGCTGAGAGGGGCGCCGCTGGGAGGTGGAGCACGGATCGCGGCGGCCGTCGCAGGCCTGTCGGCGGTCTTTGGTGCCCAATGCGCCCTCGCCGCCGAGACCGTCGCGAAGCCCGGTAACCCTGTCGCCATCGCCCAGAGCGTGCCTCCGCCCTCGGCAACGACCATCGTCGAGAAACTCCGGGCCGGCTCCGACGCGCCAAAGCCCGAGCCAAAGCCCGAGAAGGGCGGCGGCGTCAGCGCGAACCACGCCGAGCTCACCGGCAGCGAGGCAGCGACGACCTTCCTCCTCGATCTGTCCTCCGGCGTGCAGGCCGAGGTGTTCACGCTCGCCGATCCCTATCGCGTCGTCATCGACCTGCCCGATGTCGTGTTCCGCCTGCCGAAGGGCGCCGGCCAGGATGGCAAAGGCCTCGTCTCGGCGTTCCGCTACGGCCTCCTGGCCGAGGGCAAGGCGCGCATCGTCATGGACACGACGAAGCCGGTGCTGATCGCCAAGGCTGCGATGACTGCGGGCAAGGACCGGACCGTGCGCCTCGCGGTCGAGCTCGCGCCGACCACGCCTGCGGCCTTCGGCGCCGGAACTGGTGAGCGCGCGCCGCAAGGCCCGCCGCTAAAGCCTGAGATCTACGAGGAGCACGCCGAGAAGCCGAAGAACCGGGCAAGGCCCGTGATCCTCATCGATCCGGGGCACGGCGGCATCGACCCGGGGGCCATGAGCTCCGACGGTCTCTCCGAGAAGACGGTCGTGCTGGCCGTGGCGCAGCGGCTCAAGGATCGCCTCTCTCAAGGCGGCCGCTACGATGTCTATATGACGCGTGCCCGCGACGTGTTCATCTCGCTCGACGGCCGAGTCCGGCGCTCCAGGAAGCTCGCTGCTGACCTCTTCATCTCGCTGCACGCAGATTCCATCGCCCAGAACGCCGATACCGTGCGCGGAGCGACCGTCTACACGTTGTCGGAGCGGGCCTCCGACGAGGAAGCGCGCCTCATGGCCGAGAAGGAGAACAACTCCGACGCGATCGCCGGGCTCACAACCGCAAAGTTCGAGCAGGAGGGGCAGGTGCGCAACATCCTGATCGACCTGCTCAAGCGCGAGACCGCCAACTTCTCGGCCGACTTCTCCAACACGTTGGTGAAGAAGATGACCAAGACGGTCTCGCTCTCGCGCGATCCCCAACGGTCGGCGGCATTCAAGGTGCTGCGGCAGGCCGACACGCCGTCGGTTCTGATCGAGCTCGGCTACATGAGCCATGCCGAGGACGAGAAGCTGCTCAACTCCCCCGCGTGGCAGGACCGCGTTGCGACCTCGATCTCGGCCGCGGTTGATGCCTATTTCGGCAAAAGGACGGCCGGGACGCGTTAGGCGTGCGGCCAAGCGCCACGAACCGTTATCTAAAGCGTCGGCAAGCGACGACTTGATGCCACAATCCGTGTTAAGGTGCGCTGCGTCGCGGCGGTGCCTTTTTTGCATTGCGAAGCTGCGTTACCAAGCCAGTCCAGAAATGCCCAAACACGCGCCCGATCAACGGAATAGAGGCTGATGCACGGCTATAACCAGCCTTCCCAACCGCCCACGCGCAAGCGCAGGCGGCGCGGGAGCCTTCTCTTGAGCTTCTTGGGCTTCGGGTTTGGGGCGCTCGTCGTCGGTTTCCTCGCCGTCTCGGCCGCGGCTGGCTTCCTCCTGTGGAAGGTGTCGAAGGACCTCCCCGGCTACGAGAGCCTCGCCAAGTACGAGCCGCCGGTGATGACGCGCATTCACGCGCAGGACGGAGCGCTCATCTCCGAGTATGCGCGCGAGCGGCGCATCTTCGTGCCGATCAACACGATTCCGAAGCGTGTGATCGCCGCGTTCCTGTCGGCCGAGGACCGCCGCTTCTACGAGCACGGCGGCGTCGACTTCCAGGGCATCGCACGTGCCGTCTTCAAGGCGGTCGAGTCGAAGATTGAGGGTCGCACCAAGCGCACCGAAGGCGCCTCCACGATCACCCAGCAGGTTGCGAAGAACTTCCTGCTTTCCAGCGACCGCACGATTGAGCGCAAGGTCAAGGAGGCGATCCTCGCCATCCGCATCGAGCGCGCCTACTCGAAGGACCGCATCCTCGAGCTCTACCTGAACGAGATTTATCTCGGCATGGGCGCCTACGGCGTCGCAGCCGCAGCCATGAACTATTTCAACAAAGAGCTGTCCGACCTTACCGTCGAGGAGGTCGCCTACCTTGCCGCGCTGCCGAAGGGCCCCAACAACTACCATCCGTTCCGCCAGACCAAGGCCGCGATCGCGCGGCGCAACTGGATCATCGGCCAGATGGCCGAGAACGGCTACATCACGGGGGGCGAGGCCGAGGCCGCGAAGAAGAAGCCGCTCGGCATCAATATCCGCTCGACCGGCGCACACATCTTTGCCGCAGAGTATTTCGCCGAGGAGGTACGGCGCACGCTGCTGTCGACCTACGGCGAGGACAAGCTCTATAGCGGCGGCCTTTCCGTGCGCACCACGCTCGACCCGAAGCTGCAGCAGATCGCGCGTCGCGTGCTGATCGACGGCCTCGTCGACTTCGACCGCCAGAAGGGCTGGCGCGGACCGGTCGCCAAGATCGACATCAACGGCGACTGGGGTGCGGCCCTCAACAAGGTCGAAAGCCCGGGCGACATTCAGCCCTGGCGGCTCGGCATCGTGTTGAAGATCGAGCCGACCAAGGCGACCGTCGGCCTGCGGCCCGAGAAGCAGCAGGACGGCTCGCTCGTCGACAAGCGCGAGGCGGTCGAGATCGGCTTCGACGAGTTGAAATGGGCAAAGTCGGCTGCCAAGAAGGGGCCGTTGAAGACGGTCGGCGACGTGCTGTCGCTCGGCGACGTGATCTACGTCGCGCCGAAAGACCCCAAGGACCTCGGCGGCACCTGGTCGCTGATGCAGATCCCCGAGGTCGGCGGCGCTATCGTCGCGATGGATCCCAACACGGGCCGCGTCTTTGCCGACGTCGGCGGCTTTTCCTTCGCCATCAGCGAGTTCGACCGCGCCATCCAGGCCAAGCGCCAGCCCGGCTCCTCGTTCAAGCCGTTCGTCTACTCGGCCGCGATCGACAACGGCTACAAGCCGACGTCGATCGTACTCGATGCGCCCATCGAGATCGAGCAGGGGCCGAACCAGGACATCTGGAAGCCGGAGAACTACGAGAAGGAGAACTCCGCCGGCCCCTCGACCTTGCGCTTCGGCGTCGAGCACTCGCGCAACCAGATGACGGTGCGGCTTGCGCAGGACCTCGGCATGCCGATCATCATCGACTACGCGAAGCGCTTCGGCATCTACGACGATCTGCTGCCCGTGCTGTCCATGTCGCTCGGCGCCGGCGAAACGACGCTCATGCGGCTCGCGACCGGCTACTGCATGCTGGCGAACGGCGGCAAGCTGGTGAAGGCGACGCTCATCGACCGCATCCAGGACCGCTGGGGCCACACCGTCTGGCGCCACGACCAGCGCGTCTGCGAGAGCTGCAAGGCCGATGCCTGGCAGAACCAGGAGGAGCCCGAAATCTCCGACGACCGGCCCCAGATCATCGACCCGCATACCGCCTACCAGATGACGTCAATTCTCGAGGGCGTGATCCAGCGCGGCACCGCGACCGTGTTGAAATCGGTGGGGCGGCCACTGGCCGGCAAGACCGGCACGACGAACGAGGAGAAGGACGCCTGGTTCCTCGGCTATTCGCCCGATCTCGTGGTCGGCGTGTTCGTCGGCTACGACACGCCGACGGCGATGGGCAAGTTCCAGACGGGCGGCAAGGTCGCCGCGCCGATCTTTGGCGCCTTCATGCAGCAGGCGCTCGCCGACACGCCGCCGGCGCCGTTCCGCGTGCCGCCCGGCATCAAGCTCGTGCGCGTCAACCTGCGCACCGGCTTGCGCGCCGCCGCCGACGATCCCACCAGCATCATGGAAGCGTTCAAACCCGGCGAGGAGCCCGACGACGCCTATTCCGTGATCGGATTCACGGGCACACCCGGGGACGGCGGGCCGCCGCCCGCCGATGATCCCTACGGCGAACAGACGCAGCCGCGCCGTCCGACCTTCGGCGCCGGGCGCGGCGGCCTGTGGTGAAACGCGCGTGCTGACGCGGCACCGCCGCGTTTACAGCCACGCTATGGGCCACTATATCTCTGCCTTAGATTCCGAACATCGAGGCAATCCCATGCGCGCCGAACCGCAAAAACACGTCGATTCCATCAAGGAGGCTCTCGTTCTCCTGCGGAGGCATCTTTGACTGGGACACAGCGCACGCCCGGCTCGCCGAGCTGAACCACAAAGCCGAGGATCCCAGGCTCTGGAATGACCTCAAGGCGGCGCAGAAGGTCATGCGCCAGCGCCAGCAGCTCGAGCGCTCGATCAACACCTACAAGAAGCTCGAGCGCGAGCTCGATGACAGCGTCACGCTGATCGAGCTCGGCGAGGCCGAGGACGATCGCGCCTCCATTTCCGAGGGCGAGGCGCAGCTCAAGAAGCTCGACGAGGAGGCGCAGCGGCGCTCGGTCGAGGCGCTGCTGTCGGGCGAGGCCGACGCCAACGACAGCTATGTCGAGGTGCATGCAGGCGCCGGCGGCACCGAGAGCCAGGACTGGGCCTCCATGCTGACGCGCATGTACATGCGCTGGGCGGAGGAGCGCGGCTACAAGGTGAGCCTGATCGAGGAGAGCCCGGGGGAAGAGGCGGGCCTCAAGTCGGCGACGCTCGAGATCAAGGGCGAGAACGCCTACGGCTGGCTCAAGACGGAATCGGGCGTCCACCGGCTGGTGCGCATCTCGCCCTACGACGCGAACGCGCGGCGGCATACGAGCTTTGCCTCCGTGTGGGTGTACCCCGTCGTCGACGACGACATCGACATCCAGATCAACGAGAGCGAATGCCGCGTCGACACCTATCGGTCCTCGGGCGCAGGCGGCCAGCACGTCAACACGACCGATTCCGCGGTGCGCATCACGCACCTGCCGACCGGCATCGCGGTGGCGAGCCAGCAGGAGCGCTCGCAGATCAAAAACCGCGCCATCGCGTGGGGCATGTTGAAAGCGCGCCTCTACGATCTGGAGCTGAAGAAGCGCGAGGACAAGGCGAGCGCGGAGGCCGCGAGCAAGACGGAGATCGGCTGGGGCCACCAGATCCGCTCCTATGTACTGCAGCCCTATCAGCTCGTGAAGGATTTGCGCACCGGGACGCAGAGCACGAACCCCTCGGCCGTGCTCGATGGCGAGATCGACCCGTTCATCGAGAGCGCGCTGGCGCAGCGCATGAAGGGCGGCGGTCCGATCGAGGTCGCGGACCTGGATTAACGCGCGCGGCCCCGTTTGGGCTGCGCCTTGGCTCCCGCAGAGAGGTCGCTTCGCAAATTGAAGATTGCGGTGCGACCGATTTTCGCCACCAAATCCCGCTACGCGAACCTCAGTCGCGCCCGCTCACGTCAGTTCTTGCCACCACGTGCAGCAGGTGTGATCTCAGACGACCTTTAGAAGCCCGGCCCGGCGGCCGGGCTTACTTTTTTGGCGGCATCCGATCGCCGGGGCCGGTATAGGATTTGGGTGGAAGATTTTCTCGAGGCATCGCATGCGCTGGCCGCTGCTCCTGGGCGTGCTTCTCATCGCGGTTGCCGCGTTATTCACGCTGACCTGGTCGCAGAGCGCGAGCGTTCGGCTCCAGCTGCAGATTATGGAGATGCGCGCCAAAGCTCTCAGTCATCAGAAGACGCCGCAACCGGCCGAGGGCGATTCGGTGCCGCAAGGCGAGGATGGGCTCCAGGACGGGCAGCGGGAGCAAGACTCCGTCAAGGATCAGGGCGACCACGTCCGGTAGGGCGCCCCAGGGCCCGGGAGGCGCCGTTGGTGCACCAACCGACCTCTCGTTTTCGCTTCCCGCAGGCTGCGTGCTAGAAGCCTGCGCCTGTCCTGAAGAGAAGCGATGCGCACTCAATCCCCCCTGCACTTGGCCCCTCTGCAGCTAGTCGAGACCGCCGGCTTCCCCGACTACGCGCTGATCGACAGCGGCGCGGGCCGCAAGCTCGAGCGCTTCGGCGCGGTCGTCGTCGATCGGCCGGAGCCGCAGGCGCTGTGGACGCCGCGCCTGCCTCGCCGCGATTGGGACAAGGCCGATGCGATCTTCGCCGGCGAGGAGGACGAGGAGAAGGGCCGCTGGCGCACGCTGAAGCCGGTGCCGGAAAGCTGGCCCGTCAAAATGCGCGACGTGACCGTGCAGTGCCGGCTTTCAAGCTTCCGCCATCTCGGGTTGTTCCCCGAGCAGCAGCCGCATTGGGAGTGGATGCTCGCGCGCATGAGAGAAGTGCGCGACGAGCCCCCGCGCGTCCTGAACCTTTTCGCCTACACCGGCGCGGCATCGCTGCTCGCCGCGGCCGCCGGCGCACAAGTCACGCACGTCGATGCCTCCAAGAAGGCGATAGCATGGGCGAAGGAGAACCAGGCGGCCTCCAACCTCGGCGCGGCGCCCATCCGCTGGATCCTCGATGACGCGCAGAAGTTCGTGGCGCGCGAGGTGCGGCGGGGCAAGACCTACCACGTGCTGCTCGTCGACCCGCCAAAGTTCGGGCGCGGGCCGGAGGGTGAGGTGTGGGACCTGTTCACCGGGTTGCCGCCGCTCATGAAGGACTGCGCCCGCCTGCTTGCGCCCGCTCACGCATCGCTGGTGCTTACGATCTATGCGATCCGTGCCTCCTCGCTCGCCTTCGACCAGCTCTGCCGCGAGGTGTTGAGTGCGCGCGGCGGCCGCTTCGAGTCGGGTGAGCTCGCGATCCGCGAGCAGGGTGCCGGTGCGCGCGCCCTGCCGACATCGCTCTTCACGCGGTGGATATCCGATGCCGGTTGAGCCCGCACCGAAACCCATCACCAGCCTGCAGAACGATCGCGTCAAGGCGATCCGCGCGCTCGAGATGCGCAAAGTGCGCAAGGAGACGGGGCTGTTCGTCGCCGAGGGCGCCTCGATCCTCATCACCGCGCGCGACAACGGCTTCGTTCCAGAGACGCTCGTCCGCGCCGGCTCGGCTGCGAGCGGCGTGGCGCGCGGGCTCGTCGAATGGGGGCTCAAAGCGGGTGCGGAATGCCTCGAGGTGTCGGAGGCCGTGCTCGGCAAGCTTGCTTCGAAGGACAACCCGCAGAGCATGCTCGGCGTGTTCCGCCAGCGCTGGGCAGATGCTCCGCCCGCCGTCAAGGTCGACCGCGCGCAGCTCTGGCTCGCGCTGGAGGAGGTTCGCGATCCGGGCAACCTTGGCACCATCCTGCGCACAGCGGATGCGGTCGGCGCCAGCGGGATCGTCCTGATCGGTCAGAGCTGCGACCCCTATTCGCGCGAGTGCGTGCGCGCGACGATGGGTTCGATCTTCGCCGTGCCCCTCATCCGCATGACGCAAGAGGCATTCCTGTCCTGGCGTGCGGGCTGGCCAGGCGACGTGGTCGGAACCACGCTCGAAGCGCACGAGGATTTCCGCAGCGTGCGCTATCGCGCGCCGGCGCTGCTCGTCATGGGCAGCGAGGGGCCAGGGCTGTCGGAGCCAGTCGCAAAGGCCTGTACGCGGCTCGTCAAGATCCCCATGGCGGGGCGCCTCGACTCGCTCAATCTCGCCGTCGCCACGGCGTTGATGCTCTACCAGATCCGCGGCCCCGAGCTGAAGCTCTAGCGATGCGCATCGAATACCACCGGACACTGATCGCCGACCGCGTGCGCAACGAGGCCTTCGGGCGCGCGCTCGCCGCCGTCATCCGTCGCGGCGAGACGACGGTCGCCGACATCGGCGCCGGCACGGGGCTGCTGTCGCTGATGGCGGCGCGGCTTGGCGCGCGCGAGGTGTACCTCTACGAGGCGGCCGAGGTCGCAGGCGTCGCCGGCAAGGCGCTGAAAGCCAATCGCGTGAAGAACGCACATCTGATGCCCTGCCACTCGACCGAGATGGTCGATCCGCCGAAAGTCGAAGTCGTCGTGTCGGAGACGCTCGGCAACTATCCCTTCGAGGAGCACATCATCGAGACGTTGAACGACGCGCGCGCCCGCTTCCTCAAGCCCGGCGGCGTCATCATTCCGCGACGCATCGAGCAGTTTGTCGCGCCCGTCGTCAGCGAGCGCATCCACGCCGAGCTTAGCGCATGGGACGAGACCGGTTTCGACCTCGCGGCGGCGAAGACGATGAGCCTGAATAATATCTACGTGCGCACGCTGGCGCCGAAGGAGCTGCTCGACGGCGGAGCGAGCGCGAAAGTCTGGGACACGGTCGACTTCGCCAAGGAGAACCGCTCTACGCGCAAGGGCGAGGCATCCTGGAAGCTCGCGTCGCCCGTCACCGTCTATGGCTTCGCCACCTGGTGGTGTGCCGAGCTCACGCCCGGCATCGTGCTGTCGACCGCGCCGGGGCAGGCGCGCACGCACTGGGAGCAGCTCTATTTCCCGCTTCTGTCGCCGCTCGCCGCCGAGGCGGGCGAGACGGTCGCGGTCTCCTTGCGCTCGCGCACGTCGCAGGAGGGAGGCACGCATATCGCCTGGACGGCAACGCGCCTCGACGGCCAGGGCCGCTCGCAGGAGCGCCAGGCGCTCGACCTCGAAAAGGGGTTCCTGCCGTAAGAGCCTGCGCACTCTAGCGCGGGAGCATCAGCATGGCCGCCATGACGATGCTGCCGCCGATGACGAGCGTCGCAACCCAGGCGATTGCATTGTTCAGGCGCGCGCGGCTGCGCTCGCGCCGCGCCTTTCCGAGCCATTCGGCTGACGGCGGCGTCGAGAAGCCGGTGTCCGGATCATCGGCAATGAGGTCCTGCATTGCGGCCGACATGGCCGACGGCGCTGCGGCCTCGGGAACCGGCGGCGGCGTCCCGGCAGCAGGCGCGGGCGAATCACGGTCCGTCCCCGACTCCGCCAGCTCGCCAATCGAACCCTGGATGCGCGCGAGCCGGCTCATGAGCGGCGGCTGCATCGCCTTGGCGATCTCCTGCGCGAGTGCGCGCTCCGATTCGGGGACCGTGTCCTTGCGTTCGGCTTGGGCGGCCATGGCAGCGCTCATCCCTCGTGGCTCGGGTTGGGGTGCGAATACGCCACTCAACTTGGGCTGGGGACCGACTGGAAACGCGACGCTGACGCGTGGAACCGGCGGGGACGCAACTGGAGCGGCGAAAATACGCATGACCCACCTCTCCGACGACGAGGCCGCGCTTTCCCTCACAAGAACGGCCGCGAATGCACTGGCGACCGAAGCGCCCAGACTCTAAACGAGCGTCTATAAAAGCCTATAGTGATGACCATAGCGTGGCAACGATGTCCACGCCGGGAGGATTAGGGGGCGCATTCCATGCTCGTGCTGGTAATCGGTTTGGTGATCTTCTTCGCGATCCATCTCGTGCCCTCCAACGCAGCGATGCGCGATGGGCTCGTCGCCCGCTTCGGCCTCACCGGCTACAAGGCGATCTTCGGCATCGTCTCGCTCATCGGCTTCGCGCTAATCGTGGTCGGGTTTGCGAAGCTGCAGATGCACCCGGGCAAGAACCCGCAGCTCTGGGTGCCGCCGCTGTGGACGCGGCACCTAGCCGTCGGCCTAATGTGGCCGGCGATCATCGCGCTCGTTGCGGCGTACGTGCCCTCGCGCATCCACACGATGCTGAAGCATCCGATGTTGGTCGCCATCAAGATCTGGGCGCTCGCGCATCTTCTCGCCAACGGCGATCTCGGCGCGCTCGTGCTGTTCGGCAGCTTCCTCGCGTTTGCCGTCTATGACCGCATCTCGGTCAAGAAGCGCCACGCGCTGGGGCCCATCGGGGCTAAGACGGGCCCCTGGTACAACGACTTCATCGTGCTGGGCGTGGGCACGGCGCTCTATCTCGTGATCCTGTTGTGGGCGCATCAGCTCGTCATCGGCGTCTCGCCGCTCGGATGAGCGGGCAGGCGACAGGGCGCCTGATCTGTATCGCGCATCGGCCGGCGCATCGCGCGCCCATGCAGACCGTCGAGAGTGCGCTGATCGCGGAAGGCGGCGGCGTCGAGGGCGATCACAAGGGCAAGAAGTTTCCGCGCCGCGGCGTTACCATTCTCGCACGCGAAGCCTGGGAGGCCGCGCTCGCCGACCTCGCCGAGACGGGCGACGCGGCAGAAGTGCACTGGACCGCGCGGCGGGCAAACCTCCTCGTCGAGGGTGTGGAGTTGCCGCGCGCGCTCGGCGGCATCGTGAGGGTCGGCGCGGTGCTGCTCGAGGTCACCTACCCGACGACGCCTTGCAAGCGCATGGACGAAGCCCGTGCCGGGCTCATGCGCGCGCTCTACCCGGAATGGCGCGGGGGCGTTACCTGCCGCGTGATCGAGGGCGGGCGCGTCGCGATCGGCGACCCGGTCGCGGTGCTCGTCTCGCCGCCCGAGCGCACGATCCGCCTGCCGGGCTGAGCCGGAGGCTGCGCGCGAAACAAAAAGGGTGCAACGGCCAGGCCGTTGCACCCTTGATATTGAGCGTCACCGCGATCAGTCGGGGCTGCGGCCGCCTTCGTACTCGACCGGCGCCGCCGTGCTGCTGCGCCACGGCTCGATGATGAAGTCGGTGCGCTTGCTCGTCTCGCGGCTGAGGCCGTAGTCGGTGATGATGAACGACGAGCCCGGCTTCAGCAGCTCGGCGAGGCGCTGCTGCGTGTCCGCCGGTATTTCGACGCGCTCGAGCGCGTTGGCGGGATCGGCGTCGTCGCCAGCAGGCGCAACGTAGGTCTCGTCCTCATGGCGGTTGCGGCGGCGATAGAAATTCTCGCCTTTGGGCGTCGTATTCACGGTCACCACGTTCCAGCGCATGCCTTTCTCGCCGGGCGTATAGCCGACCGCTGTGAAGACGTGCGTGCCGAGCGGCTGGTTCGGATTCTTGATGGTGACGGGAACGTCGATCACGGGATCGCCCATGCCGAGCTTGACCTGCAGTCGACCGGTCTTGCGGCTGATGAAGATCGAGACCGGGTTGTCTTTGCGCTGGTCGATGGCGTTGGCGGAGGCGAGCGCGGCTCTGGCGTCGACGATCGCCTTGTCCGCAGCTTTGGCGGCCTCGGCGGCGGTCTTGGCGACCTTGTCGGCAGCGGCAGCGTCAGCGACGGCCTTGTCGACGACCGGGGCCTGATCGGCCGCGGCCTTCTTCGCCACCGCAATCGCGTCGGCGAGATCGAGCGTCTTCGTCTCCTCGGCGACCTCGTCGGCGGACTGCTTGTAGAGGTCTTCCTTGGTGAGTGTATTCACGTCGACCTTCACCAGGTTGGCGGTGAAGTCCTTGAACTTGTCGGCGGCGTTGGCGGCTTCGCGGACGGCCTTGTCGGCGGCATCCTTGAGCCGGCTCTGCTCGGCGCGGGCCTTGCCGATCGTATCCCTTGCGGCGCGCGCGGCGTCAGCCATCGCCTTTGCATTCGCGACCGCAGCCGTCTTTGCATTCTCCGCGTCCGTGATGGCGGCCGAAAGCTGGATCTTCTCTGCGGCGCGGGCCGCCGCCGCCGCGGCACGGTTGCGCGGCTTGTCTGTCGCCTCGGCGGCCGTTGCCTGCGTGACGCCGATCACGGAGGGGAAGTCATTCGTCGTGGCGGACGCGGTTTCGGCGGTGGCGACGCGGGCCGGCGTGTCGTTACTCGCCTGCTCGTCGGGCGGCAGCGGCGCAATCAAGTGCGGGCTCGAGAACTCGGCAGGGGTGAGATCGTCCTGGGTGATGATGACGCGCGCGCCGACATCGGTGATGCCGAACAGGTTGCGCGCGAAGGCGGCCGGAAGGCGGATGCAGCCGTGCGAGGCGGGATAGCCTGGGACCACGCCCTGGTGCATGGCGACGCCCGAGTTGGTGACGCGCTGCATGAACGGCATGGGCGCGCCGCCGTACAGGTTCGAGTAGTGGTAGCGGTTCTTCTCGAGGATGGAGAAGACGCCGGTCGGAGAATCGTGGCCGGGCATGCCGCTGGAGATGGGAGAGGTCGCGATCTTCTGCGTGCCGTCATAAATCGACACGGTCTGCTTGCCGATGGAGATGACGATCACCAAAGGACCTGTCGGCTTCGGCAGCGTAGAGACGATTTTCTCGCCGTCGTCCTCGACGTTGCGCGGAATGCGGCGCACGCGTCGCGGGTGGTCGTCCCATTGCGAGTTGCCCCATCCGCCGCCGCCGCCGCCCCAGGGGAAAAACTGCGCTTCAGCGCCGCTGAATGTGCCGGAGCCGAAAAGTGCCGCAGCAACCAGCGCTGAGGTGGAGAGATGTTTTTTCAGGGAGCCCAGCCCCGATTTACTGAAGGTTTGCAAGAAAGCACCGCCCAAGCTGAGAGTGTGTCTGAACAGAGCAGATGCTGGTTTTAACCCTAAATCTTCGTTAGCAGGAAGCGCAGTTCAAGCGGATTACGTCTTGGAAGTGCTGAAAAAAATGCATAGGTGCCGTCCGATCACGGTGTGCCCGCCCTATGTACGGGCAACACCCGCGGACGCGGCCCCATGAAACGAGTATGCTCGCTGCCATGTCATCTCACTCCACTGTCAAACGAGTAATGGCCCCGGACATCGCGGCCATGAAGGGTCGGGGCGAGCCCATCGTCGCGCTCACCGCCTATCACGCGCATACCGCGGCGATAGCGGATCGCTACTGCGATTTCCTGCTCGTCGGCGACAGCCTCGGCATGGTTATGCACGGGTACGAGACAACTGTGCCGGTGCCGCTCGAGCTGATGATCATGCACGGGCGCGCCGTGGTGCGCGGCGCCAAGCACGCGCTGGTCGTCGTCGATATGCCGTTCGGCTCGTATGAGGAAAGCCCTGCGGTGGCGTTTCGCAATTGCGCTCGCGTGATGAAAGAGACCGATTGCGGCGCGGTGAAGATCGAGGGCGGCCGGCGCATGGCCGAGACGATCCATTATCTCGTCGACCGCGGGATTCCGGTGATGTCGCACATCGGATTGACGCCGCAGTCGGTGAACGTCATCGGCGGCTTCAAGGCGCAAGGCCGCCGGCAGGAGCAGTGGGCGGCGATCGAGGAGGACGCGCAGCAGGTCGCCGACGCTGGCGCATTCGGCATCGTGCTCGAGGCGATCACCGAGCCGTTGGCGGCGCGCATCACCCAGTCCATTCCGATCCCGACCATCGGAATTGGCGCCTCGCGCGCCTGCGACGGTCAGATCCTCGTCATGGAAGATATGCTTGGCCTCTCACCGCGCGTGCCGCGCTTCGTCAAGAAGTTCGGCAAGGTCGGCGAGGTGATCGAAGGTGCGATCCGCGCCTATGCGGAGGATGTCCGCTCGCGCGCATTCCCGACGCCCGAGCACACCTATCCCATGCAGGGCGAGGGTAAGGCGCAGCCCGTGCGCGCGCGGGAGCGCGTCGGCGCCGACTCGGCGAGGGCCACGAAAAAGCCGAAAAACCCGAGCAGCAAGTGACGAGGGGAGGCCCCGGGCCGGTTTAGGCCTTGGGCAATCAATCACTTGCGCACCGGAAGTTGTCGGCTATGTATGCGGGGTTCCAGACGCCCGCACTTGGGCCTCTGATAAGAAAAGCGCCAAGGATCAGGGGCTGACACCGGCATGGCCAATCAGGACGACAATTTCCTCCGCGAAGTCGAAGAAGAGATACGGCGCGAGCGCTTCGCGCGGCTTTGGAAAGAGTACGGGACGTACTTTGTCGCGGGCGCGGCGCTGATCGTGATCGGCGTACTCGGCTACAAGTTTGTGGAGAACCGGCGCGTCACCGCCGCGCAGACGACTGGCGAGCGCTACGAGGGTGCCATGGAGCTTGCGTCCACTGGCAAGGACGGCAGCGCGGAAAGGGAATTCGCGTCCGTCGTCGCCGATGGCACCGGCGGCTACCCCGAGCTTGCGCGGCTCCAGCTTGCGGGCGTGCTCCTAAAGCAGGGCAAGAAGGCCGAAGCCATCGCCGCCTACGAGGAACTTGCCAAATCCGGCAATGCCGATGCCTTGCTGCGCGACTACGCGGCATTGCAGGCGGCATCCGCGCGCATGGGCGAGGCAGACTTTACCGAGCTGCAGAATCGGCTCACCCCTCTGATGGCTGATACCAGTCCGTGGCGGTTCAGTGCGCGTGAGCTCTTGGGCGTCGCGGCGTTCAAGGCCGGCAAGGTGGATGACGCGCGCTCGACGTTGACGCCGCTTCTTATCGACCAGAAGACGCCGCAGAGCATCGCGGAGCGCGCGCAGATCGTGCTCGCCGAGATCGCTGCGTCGGAGATCGGGAAAAAGGCGGCCGCCGAGCCGATCGCGCCGGGGGCACCGGCGCCGGCCGTCATCAGTGCACCGGATGCCACGCCGCCGGCCGAAGCGAAGAAGTAGAGGGGACCCGTATGAGGGGTGGGATCAGGCGGTGGGGCATTTTCGGCGGGAGCCTTTCGGTTCTCGCTCTGCTCTGCGGTTGCGCAGACGGTCCCACGCTGCCCAAGCTCAACGACCTCAATCCCTTCGCCGAGAAGGCGGTGCCGCTTCCCGGCAAGCGCATCGCCGTGATGCAGACGCAAAGCTCGATCGTCACCGGCGAGCTGGCGGATGCCAGCGCTCCGATCATGCTGCCGGCTCCGTTTGCGAACGAGGACTGGGCGCAGCCGGGCGGCTTGGCCAACAATTCGCCGGGGCATCTCGCATTCGGCGGTACCGGTCAGCAGGTTTGGACCGCCGACGCCGGGTCGGGCTCGAGCAACGCCGGCCGCGTGACGGCAAGTCCAATCGTGTACGCCAACCATGTCTATGCCCTCGACGCCAAGGGCAACGTCAGCGCGTTCTCGACCTCCGGCTCATCTCTGTGGCGCGTTTCACTGCGGCCCGGGCGCGAGAATACCAGCTCGAGCTTCCTGTCCGCGTTCTCGCTCGGCGGCGGCGATGACGGCTCGGGTGGCTACGGCGGCGGTCTCGCCGTCGACGGCGGCCGCCTCTACGCCGCCAGCGGGTTCGGCAATGTCGTTGCGCTCGATCCGGAGACCGGAGCCAAGATCTGGGAGAAGCAGCTCGATGCTCCCGTGCGCTCCGCTCCCGCCGCGGTTGGCGGCAAGGTGTTCGTGGTGGCGCTCGACGGCAAGTTCTACTGCCTCGCCGGCGCAGATGGCGGCGAGCTGTGGACGGTACGTGGCTTGCCTCAGCAGGCGAGCCTGATTAACAACGCGAGCCCTGCTGTCGAAGGCGACATCGTAGTGGTTCCCTATCCCTCTGGCGATCTCGTCGCGCTGCATGTCGCCGACGGGTCGGCGGCGTGGTCGGAGAGCCTGTCGCGCACGCGCATGACCTCCGAGATGACGTCGATGAGCGACGCGGCAAGGCCGGCGATCGACGGCGGCACCGTATTCGCCGTCGGTCATGCCGGGCGCATGATCGCCACGCAGATGGCGACGGGCGAGCGGCTTTGGTCGCTCAACATCCCCGGCACTCAGCAGCCGTGGGTTGCCGGCGGCAGCGTGTTCGTCGTCGACACGCAGGGCCAGCTTCTCGCCATCTCGCGCCGCGACGGCAAGGTGCAGTGGACGATGAAGCTGCCTGGTACCAGCGCCTGGTCGGGGCCAACGCTTGCGGGCAACATGCTCTGGCTTGTCTCCGCCAAGGGAGCGCTCGTCGGCGTCGAGGCGTCGACGGGGCGGGTGGTGTCGCAGAAGGAGCTGGGCAGCGCGGTCTACGTGCCGCCCGTCGTCGCCCAGGGGCGTATGTATATCCTGACCGACAACGCCAAACTGATCGCGCTCAACTAGCTGAGAGGCTGCTAGACGAGACCCGCGAAGCGACGTGGCGCGGCGTTCGTAGCGATTTGCTCATGCCCCAACTCTATCATCGCGCGGCCCGATGCGCGATAAGTACGCCCCCATATGGTTTGAGCCCCCTTCACCGATGCCCACGCCCGTCATCGCCATCATCGGCCGGCCTAACGTCGGCAAGTCGACTCTGTTCAACCGTCTGACAGGCAAGCGCTCGGCCCTCGTCTCCGACATGCCGGGGCTGACGCGCGACCGCCGCGCGGGTGAGGCGGATCTCTCCGGCAACGCCGTCACCGTCGTCGATACGGCGGGTCTTGAGGAGGCCAAGCGCGGTTCGATCGCCGAGCGGATGCGCCAGCAGACCGAGACGGCGCTCGCCGAGGCCGATCTCGTGCTGTTCCTGATCGATGCGCGCGAAGGCGTGACGCCGAGCGACAAGGTGTTCGCCCAGCTCGTGCGCGCCTCGGGGCGCCCGGTCATTGTCGTCGCCAATAAGTGCGAGGGGCGCGTGGGGGAGGCGGGCTTCTACGCCGCCTTCGAACTAGGTTTCGGCGAGCCGGTCGCCATCTCGGCCGAGCACGGCGAAGGCCTGGTCGATCTCGTGGCCGACATGCTGGCGGCGCTCGGCCTGAAGCCGGTCGTCAGGAAGCGCGGCGAGCCTGCGGACGAGTCGGAGCCCGATGCCCGCCTTGATGCTGGATCGGCGCGACCCATCCGCGTTGCCATCGTCGGGCGCCCCAACGCCGGAAAGTCGACGCTGGTCAACGCCTTCCTCGGCGAGGAGCGCATGATCACCGGACCGGAGCCGGGGCTGACGCGCGACGCGGTTGCGAGCGACCTCGAATGGTCGGGGCGCAAGGTACGCCTCTTCGATACGGCCGGTCTGCGCCGCAAAGCCAGGGTGACGGACGCGGCCGAGCTCCTGGGCGCGAGCGACTCCATCCGCGCGATCCGGTTTGCCGAGGTTGTCGTCGTTCTCATTGATGCCGAGCGCTCGATCGAGCACCAGGACCTCACCATCGCCGATCTCGTCACGCAGGAGGGGCGCGCACTCGTCCTCGCCATTAACAAATGGGATCTCGTCGAGGACAAGCAGAAGACGCTGAAGGAGCTGCGCGAGAGTTTGACGGATCGGCTGTCGCAGGTGCCGGGCGTCGCGCTGGTTCCCATCTCTGCGCTCGGCGGACGCAAGCTCGACAAGCTCTCGTCTGCGATCCTTGCCGCCTACGACACCTGGAACCGCCGCGTGTCGACCTCCGCCCTCAACCGCTGGCTCGAGGAGGCGCTTTCGCGGCACGCGCCCCCGGCCGCGCGCGGGCGTCGCATAAAGATCCGCTTCATGACGCAACCCTCGGCGCGCCCGCCGACGTTCGTCGCCTTCTGCTCGCAGCCGGAAGAATTGCCGAAGTCCTACATTCGCTACCTGACCAACAGCCTGCGCGAGGCCTTCGATCTGCCGGGTGTTCCGCTCCGTCTCAATCTGCGCAAGGGCGAAAATCCCTACGACATGCGCAAGTGAGGCCGATGCAATTTTTGTCGCGGCGAGGCCGCGCGGATACGGACGCCCCGAGAGCGCTGAGCTAGGATGGACGACCGGCAGCTCGAGGAACACCTCGCTGCCGTGACAGTCGGGACTTAGCGCATCACTGGCACATCAAGAGGGTCATGTGGGTCATGTTGGAGTTCTGTGATGACCGCGGCCGCAAGGTTGCGGCAGTAGTGCGGTGCGTTATGGCGGGGCTGCTGCTCGCCGCAGTCGCGCCGGGCGCGCAGGCCTATTCGGCGCGCGTCAACACCGCGTGTGAAAACGACTACTACCGGTTCTGTTCGGCCTACGCGGTCGGGTCGACGTCGCTCAACGCCTGCATGGAAGCTTCGCGCAACTCGCTGACCAAGCGCTGCATCGACGCGCTCATCGCCGAGGGACTGGTGCCGCGCAAATACCTCACGAAGCGCTGAGCGCAGCGCAATTCCGGATCGCAGATGGCTGTAAACGCAGCGGGCGGGAGCGGCGGCGAACCCTAAGATGCCGCCAGGCTCACCACCCGCACGGACGACAGCCGCACGTCTGGCGCCGTTCCGGACCGCCAGAGATATGTCTTAGGGGTCTGCGATGCAAGACCCTTTTGGCATTGCGCGCGGAGCCGTCTAAGCTCGCCGGAGCGCAGCGAGATGTTTTCCCGACGGAGCACAAGGTTCTTGAGCGCCACCGAGGTTCTTTTTTATCACCTCGAGCAACAGGGTCTCGAAAAGGTTCTGCCGAACCTCGTCGAGAAGACGCTGGAGCGCGGCTGGCGCGCTGTGGTGCAGGCGGGCTCACCCGAGCGTCTTGCGGCGATCGACCTCGCGCTGTGGACGTACAAGGAGGAGAGCTTCCTCGCGCACGGCACGGCGAAGGACGGGCACGCCGCCGAGCAGCCCGTCTATCTCACGACCGGTCCTGAAACTCCCAACGGAGCAGGCGTGCGCTTCCTCGTAGATGGCGCCGAGATGGAGGCCTTCTCGGGATTCGTGCGCATCGTCTGTCTCTTCGACGGCAATGATAGCGACGCGGTCGCCAAGGCGCGCGCACAATGGACGGCGGCGAAGGGTGCCGGCTGCCCCGTCACCTACTGGCAGCAGAGCGCGACGGGGAAGTGGGAGAAGAAGGCTTAGGCGAGCGGCCGCGCGAGTTAGGTATGGCGCCGCGCGCAGCCTTGCAGAGGATTTGGGCAGCACCTATGATCCCGCGAAATTTGGCCGCCCCTCTCAAAGCTTCCTGAAAAATATGCGGATTTTAGGCCTCTATATCCAGCACGATGCATGCGCGGCGATTTTCGATGACTACAGGCTGATTGCAGCGGTCGCGCAGGAGCGGCCGACCCGGCGCAAGGGCGACGGCGGCCGCTTTCCGACGGAAGCCGCGCGCGAATGTCTCGATCAGGCCGGGCTCAAGTTTTCCGATGTCGACGTCGTCTGTCTGCCGCGCACGCGCTACCCGAAAGAGTATTTCACGCTGCGCGCGCACCTGCCGTTCTTGCAGCAGGCGAAGGACGATTCCCTCGAGCTCATACGCGTGATGGTGCGCAACTTCATCAAGGACCCGCTGAAGGCGTTCGATGCGCGCGCTTATCTCGCGCAATATGAGCTCGCTCCCAAGGAGATCTATTTCTACAACCACCATCTGTCGCACGCGCTGGGCGTCCTGTTCCACACGCGCTGGGACGACGCGCTGATCTACACCTCCGACGGCGGCGGCGACCGCACGTTCTACAGCGCGCGGCTGCTGAAGGACGGCAAGCTCACGGAGCTGTTCGGCGGAGAAGCGGATTCGCGCGCCTACTCGCGGCCGCAGAACCGCGGCGACAGCATGGGCCACCTCTACTATCACGTGACGGAGGCGCTGGGCTTCCGCCCGCTGCGCCACGAGGGCAAGGTGCTGGGGCTCGCCGCTTTCGGCAAGCCCATCTACGCCCCGCGCCTGCGCAAGTTCTACGAGCTGCTCGACGATGGCGAGATCCGCGCCGTAGTGCACGCGCGCGAGATCGTGCGCACAGTCGAGGAGATCGCGGCAAGCGGCAAGCGCGAGGACGTCGCCGCATCCGTGCAGGACGTGCTGGAGGAGCTGACGCTCGCCTCGCTCGACCGCATGATGAAGCGCAACCCCGCGCGCAACCTGGCGCTGTGCGGCGGTGTATTCGCCAATGTGAAGCTGACGCAGCACGTCGCCGAGCGCTTCTCGTTCGACGAGATCTTCGTCTATCCGGCCATGTCGGACCAGGGCGAGGCGGCGGGCGGCGCACTCGAGTATCTGCTCGAGCGCGACGGGCTCAAGACCTGGCTCGACAACCGCTCGGTGCTGCCCGACGTCTATCTCGGGCGCGACTACACGGCCGGCGCCGACGACGTGTTCCGCGCGGCCGGCTCGGAAGTCGTGCTGACGACGCCGAACGGGGCGCCGGAGCTAGCGCAGCGCTGTGCCGAGCTGATCGTCGAAGGCAAGGTCGTCGGCACGTATCTGGGCCGCGGCGAGTACGGTCCGCGCGCGCTGGGCGCGCGCAGCATCATGGCCGCCGCCGTCGACCGCAAGATCAACGACTGGCTCAACCAGCGACTTGAGCGCACCGAGTTCATGCCGTTCGCGCCGGTGGTGCGAAGCGAGCGCTGCAGCGATCTCTTCGACCTGCCGCAGAGCCTCATGTACACGGCGCAGTTCATGACCGTGACCTGCAACGTGAAGCCGGAGTGGAAGGACAAGATCCCGGCGGTCGTGCACGTCGACGGCACGGCGCGCCCGCAGGTGGTCAGCCGCGAGACGAACCCACTCTACTACGACATCATCGAGCAGTACGAGCGCATGACCGGCATCCCCGCACTGATCAACACCTCCTTCAACGTGCACGAGGAGCCGATCATCAATCGACCGCACGATGCCTTGAAGGCGCTGCAGATGGGACGTGTCGATTTCGTCGTCACGCAGCGGACATTGTGGAAGCACCGCTAGCGCGCCTGCCTTGACACCACAGCGCCCGGGGCTCTGATGCGTGTGCCATGAACTATCGCCACGTCTATCACGCCGGCAATTTCGCGGACGTGCTGAAGCACGCGGTCCTCGCGCTCGTTATCGAGCATCTCAAGACGAAACCGGCGCCGTTTCGCGCCATCGACACCCACGCCGGCATCGGGCTCTACGATCTAGGCTCGGAAGCCGCGCGCAAGACGGGCGAATCGCGGGCGGGCATCGGACGCGTCATCGATGCCGAGCTGCCGGCTGACGTTGCCGCGATCCTCGCGCCCTACCTGGCGGCGGTGCGCGAGGTGAACGGGCCCGGGCCGCTCACGCGCTATCCCGGCAGTCCGCTGATTGCGCGCCGGTTGATGCGTGCGAGCGATCACCTCGTCGTCAACGAGCTGCACCCCGAGGACCACGCGGAGCTGGCGAAGCTCTTTGCGCGCGACGCGGAGACCAAGGTGCTCTCGCTCGATGGCTGGACGGCGCTCAAGTCGCTGCTACCGCCGAAGGAGCGCCGCGGTGTCGTGCTCGTCGACCCGGCCTTTGAGGAGCAGGGTGAGCTCGACCGCCTGGTCGAGGGGCTGGGAGAGGCCGTGCGTCGTTTCGCGACCGGCACGTTTCTGCTCTGGTATCCGATCAAGGACGTGCAGGCGGTCACCGCTTTTCGCCGGAAGATCGCCGCGCTCGAGCTTTCCAAAGCGCTCGCGGTCGAGCTGATGGTCCGCGGCGGCGATGACGCTCTGCGCCTCAACGGTGCCGGGCTCATTTTGGTAAACGCGCCCTACACGCTCGAAGCCAAGCTCAAGGTGCTGCTGCCGGTTCTCGTGCGCCTGCTGGCACAGGGAGAAGGCGCACGCTTTCTGCTGCACGAGCTCGGCTCGGATGCGGCTCCGTTGCGCAAGCATCCCGTGTGACCTCTTGCGCCAATTGCGCCTTTCCCGGATAATTTGTCGCGCTCGGGCAGTTGATCGATCCCGGCGGAGACTTTGCGTTGTTTGAGATTTTTGCGCGCATGCCGTGCTCTCGCGCCTTAGCCACCTCCCGAATTGCGAAGACTCCCGAGTCTGCCGCGCCGGCTCTTGCGAGCCCGTTCCTCCCCCCGCCGACCGATGTTAGGAGACCTCCGCGATGCGCCAGATTGGCACCGTGAAATTTTACAATGCCCAGAAGGGGTTCGGTTTCATCAAGCCTGACGACGGCGGCAAGGACGTGTTCGTGCACGTGACGGCCGTCGAGCGCGCCGGCATCGGCAATCTCGACGAGGGGATGCGCATTTCCTTCGAGACCGAGCCCGACAAGCGTGGCAAAGGCCCTAAGGCCATAAACCTGCAAGGCTCGGCCTGATCGGGTCCGACCGCAGGCAGTTCCGGCGATAGTCTCGCCCTTCGCATTTTGCGCGGGCCGTCACTTAGCGGCCACGATCCCCCGCCTTTTTTCGTGTTTTACCCGCTCCCCGATGGGCAACGGCATCCGCCTGCGGCAAGCTCGGTTCCACCGAAAGCGTCTTGGTACGGAGGATGCCCCAATGACCAAACTTCAGCACGCGGCGATCGCGGTTGCGGCACTCGCCGCATTCTCACTTGGCGCCGGTGCGCCCGCACAGGCCGGGTCCTGCTTCAAGAAAACGGCCTCGGGTACGAACACCACAATCTCGGGCGCGAAGTCCCAGGTCTACGAGGCGATCCTGCAGTCGTTCGATTGGGGCATTTGGGCGAGCTGGATGGCAAGTGGAGCCACACCGGGCTACCGGGTCAGCTCACCGTCCTACTCGTGCAAGCCGGGCGGTCTCGGATACAACTGTGTCGGCACCTCCACGATCTGCAAGAGCTGACGCTGACATAGATCAGGCTGCCGCGGGCGCCGGCCGGTTAATGTCTCACTAAGCAGTGTATGGGAATGATACTGCCGACTGCTCGGTTGCGCCCGTTTGGCGGAGCTGAACAGCGGCCAAGCGTGTTCTCGAGCCGGTTCTCGGGGCGTGTTCGGTGGGTGACAGAGGGCCGCAAAACGCGTGGCAGAACACGGTTTTGCCGGTTTGGGGGGCGAATTTGGGTATTCTCCGCCCCAGATACAGCGATGTGGACCGGGAGCGGACCGAAGGAACAAGGGGCTGTTGGATCATGAGCCGCACACTCGCTTACGCCCTTCTCTTGAGCGCGGCCGGGCTACTCGTCTTCGTCACGGCAGATGTCGCCGGGATGAACACGATCGCCGGCGCGCGGGCCGATGACGGCGACCAGCCGAAGCCCCCACGCAAGGCCAAGCGGCGCACGCAGGCGCAGGGCTACACCCTGAGCCCCAGCAACGACAATTCGCCCGCGGCGATCGCCCGCTACTTCCAGCTCTACGGCGGCTACATCGACCCGTACATCAACAAGCAGTCGCCGGGCGGGCCCTTCGACAGCGGATTTTTCTTCGATTCCGGCATCAACCGGAACGGCGGCGATTCACCCTACATGAACTGAGGGGCCCAACTGCCCGGGTTTCGCTGCTTTTTGCTGCACACAAATGGTGGGACCGGACCTATGCAGGGCACGGACTCATCGCTATAGCTTCAGCGATCACGGGTGTTTAGTCCGTGCCGACAGGGGGCTTTTTGATGCGCACGCTCACTCTTGCTGTTGCTGTGCTCTCAGGCGTCGCCGTATGCGCCGCGCCTGCAGATGCCTCGTGCAAGCGATTCGGCTTCACGGTGAACGACTATGGCAAGGACGGCCCCACCAAGGACGCCAAAGAGCTGCTCGACAAGCACATCGCCGAGTGGGCGGCCCAGAACAAGATCAAGGACTACAAGACCGGCTCCAAGACGGTGAACTGCGAGCTGTTCCTCAACTTCGTGGTCTTCGACGAGCACACCTGCACCGCCTCCGCCAACGTCTGCTGGAACGACGGCAAGGGCGGCTCGGTCCCAGAGACCGCTGCCGCAACGCCCGAGGACGGGGAGGCTGGCGTTCCGCCCACGCCGATCCGCAAAGCGGCTGCCCAGGGTCACGACAAGAAGACCGCGAAGGCGGATGCCAAGACCGCCACGCCGCCTGCCGCAGCCGACGCTGCGCCACCTTCCGACACGGCCGCCGTGATCCCGCCAGCCGAGACGCCGGCGGCGACCGACCCCACGCCGCCTCCTGCCGTCGAGCCTCCGAAGGCCGCCGAGATGGCACCTGCGCCGCCCGCCCCTCCGGCCATCACCGAGACGGGTACGCTTCCGAAGGACCCTCTCTCAGCGCTGAAGCAACACGCAGCCGCGACGCAGGATGCTGTGCCGGCTCCGGTGAAGAGCATGGACGCTGTGCCTGAAGCGCCGGCGAAGCCCGTAAACAAGAAGGATCCGGCCGCCGCCAGCGCTGCCGCAACGGCCGCCGCTGCCGCCGCCGAGCGTGCCGCCGTCGCCGCTGAGACGGCTGCCGCCGCGGCGAAGGAAGCCGCCGCTGCTGCGGTTGCCGCAAGTGCTGCAACCCACGGCGGCGGGGTCGTTCCGCCGATCGACGCGGGGCCCTGAGCCAAGCCGCCGATCAATTGCCGATTTGCTCGCTGCGCCGGAGGCTCGCCTCCGGGGTACGCATTTCTGCCCCCGCCTATTTCGGGGCGGCGAGCCGTTCCAGCCGCAGCCGGTGGCGATTGTCCGTCAGCAGCAACGCCGCGCCGAGCCCGCCGAAGAACGAGGCAAGCGCGGTCGCGGCAGCGATCAGGAACATGATCAGGACCTGATATTTGACCGCCTCCACCGGATCGGCGCCGGCGAGGATCTGCCCCGTCATCATGCCGGGCAGCGCGACGATGCCCGTCGTCGCCATCGACGTGAGGATCGGCGTCATGCCGGTGCGCAGCGAGGCTCGCAGCGCGCCGCTCATGGCCTCCTGGCGCCGCGCGCCGAGCGCGAGCCGCGCCTCGATCGCAGTGCGCTCGCGTGTGACGGTCTCGCAGAAGGTGTCCAGCACGAGGCTCATCGCGGTCATGGCGTTGCCGAGCACCATGCCGAGGATCGGCAGCACGTAGCGCGGGGCATACCAGGGCTCGGGCTCGATGATGACGGCGACGCCGAGCGACGTGATCGCAACGCCGATGAACAGCAGCGTCGCCGAGGACAGCCCAAACGCCTGCCAGCCCTTGAGGCGGCGGTGCTGGCGCGTCACCACCTCGACTCCGGCCGCTGCCGCCATGACGAGCACGAGCGCGAGCGTCCACACGGGCGAGGCTTGCGCGAAGATGAATTTCAGCACGAGCCCGACGAGCGCGAGCTGGACCACCATGCGCGTCGCAGCGAAGGCGATGCCGCGTTCGAGCCGTAAGCCGAAGGCCCAAGAGATGGCCGCATTGATCACGAGCAGGCTCGCCGCCAGCACGAGATCGAGCGGGGTGAGCGCGATGGTGTTTGCGGCGGCGTTCATGGTGCAGCCACGACGGTGGGGCTCGCGCTCGCGGCTGTCGGCTTCGACAGCAGCAGCCGTGCGTGAGCGAGCCGTTCGATCTGGCCGCGATCGTGGCTCACGAGGACGGCGCTGCGCCCCGACGGCATCTGGTACTTGATCAATTCCTCGACCAGCGCCGCCGATTGAGGATCGAGCGCGCCGGTCGGCTCGTCCAGCAGCAGCAGCGGCGGCTCGTCGGTGAGCGCCCGGGCGAGTGCCAGTCGCTGGCGCTCGCCGGTGGAGAGCGCCGAGACCGCGCGGTCAAGCACCTGTGGCTCAAGCCCGAGAGAATGCAGGAGACGGTCGACGCGGCTCGGCGGCGCGTTCGCGAACGCCGCGCGCGGCGTGTCCGTCCACCACGCGGGCTCGGCTGCGCAGTAGCGCACGTGGCGACGCCACTCGTAGCCCGGCATCTCGTTGCGCTCCGCGCCGTTGAGGAATACCTGCCCGGGCGCGGGATCGAGGTCGGCGATGGCGCGCAGGAGCAACGTCTTGCCGGCGCCCGAAGGTCCCTCGATGGCGAGACACTCGCCGGCGGCCACCTCGAAGGTGAGGGGCGGCAGCGTGCCCGCCCGCAGATGCTCGACGCGCAGCACGAGTTCGGAGCTCTTCTTGTTGTTGGCTGGCACGAGCCTTAGCAGCAGGGCGGCGGCCGGCGCCAGCCCGGTCACGCTACTTGGCAGTGCGGAAACGGTGTTTGCGGCGCCGCTACTTCGCGCCTTGCGGCTTTGCCGACAGGAGCACGTCGGCCCCGTCGGGCAATACCTCGAGCCGCATGCCGGCCGTGCCGGCGAGGCGCCACGTGTAGTAGGCCTGGATGGTCATGGCATCGAGCGCGGGCAGGCGATCGCCCGTGATGAACTCGCCCAGGTACTGCGGCGGGCGCGCATTGGGGCCGCGGCAGCGGATGAGGAAGCTCGGGTCCTCGAGCGATCCGCCCATCTGGACCTCGATCTCGCCGCCGCGCGGCAGCGCGGTGACGGCGCTGGCGACGAGGTTCAGCAGGAGCTTCACCTTGTCCTTGCCCATATGGCCGGGGACGGTGCGCCACGTGAGGTTGTGTTTGCCCTTGCCGATGAAGCCGCGCGAGATCTGCTCGGCGGTGCCGAGATCGATCATGGCGCCGGCCGATCCGGCCGCGCCGAAGGCAAAACGCGCAAACTGCAGCCGGGCCGAGGCCTGTTCGGTCACGTTGCGGATGACGTCGAGCGCGTAGTTCTTGGCCTCCTCGTCGTCGTCCTCGTCGAGGATCTCGAGCCCGTTGTAGATGGCCCCCACCGGCCCAATCACGTCGTGACAGATTTTGCTGGAGATAAGTGCCGCTAGTTCGAGATCGGACGGAGTGGCGCGTTGGCCCATCGATGTTCCCTCGTCTATCGCAGGTCCAAACGGAGACAACGGCTCGGGCGCACTCACTACCCGAGAGAACGGGGCCGCTTGCGAAGACCTCTCGCCATCTGATACACGCGCCGCACCAGGGATGCAAAGGCCGGGCGCAGGTTCGCGCCGAGAGCCTTGTTTTATTTGATTAGCCGCGCCCGCAGCCGCTGTTGCGCGGCAACTTTGGCGCCCGCATTGGCGTGCTTGTCGCGAATCAGGAGATTAGCTCGGCGCATGAGGCAAGAGGACTACCGGCTTCTCCTCGATGCGCTGCTCCCCTCGGTGCTGGCCGCCGGCCGGATCGAGATGGCGCATTTCAAGGCAGGCGTGACCGTCGAGACCAAGGCCGATACCACGCCCGTCACTGTCGCCGACCACGAGGCCGAGGAGGTGCTGCTCGCGGGGCTCCGCGCCGCCGCTCCGGGTGTCCCGGTGATCGCGGAGGAGGAGGTGGCGGCTGGGCGCACGCCCACGATCGGCGGCCGCTTCTTTCTCGTCGATCCGCTCGACGGCACGCGCGCCTTCATCCGCAATAGCCCCGAATTCACGGTCAACATCGGCTTGATCGAGGACGGGGCGCCTGTCTTCGGGATCATCTATGCGCCGGCGCTTGCGCTGCTCTATGCAACGCTCGATCGAGAGCACGCGGTCGAAGCCAAGATCGCTCCCAGCGACGCGGCGACGCTCGACGGCCTCGAGTTGAAGCCGTTGCACGGGCGCGAGCCCGACCTCAACGCGCTCGTCGCCTTCGCCAGCCGCTCGCATGCCGCGGAGAGCACGGATGCGTTCCTAAAGCACTTCGCGATTGCGGAAAGACGCAAGGCGAGCTCGTCCCTGAAGTTCTGCTTGATCGCGCGCGGCGAGGCCGACCTCTATGCCCGGCTCGGTGAGACGAGCGAGTGGGACACTGCCGCCGGACACGCGATCCTCAATGCCGCCGGTGGCACCGTCACGACGCTCGACGGCAAGCCGCTCTCTTACGGAAAGAGTGAGGCGCGCTTCGCCAATCCGAAATTTGTGGCCTGGGGTCGCGCGCCGTTGCCGGCAAGTGTGTAAGCCTCTGCAAAGCCGCCGTATTCGGGCCACGCCAGATCGCGGATCGGCCACACTTTCGTAATACTTTGCGACGAAGGATCATAAAATTGCAGGCATCTCGCAGATTGGCTGCGAGCGTCTCTGCAACACAATGGATCGCGCCATGCCGCACCCCATCTGGGTACGCCGGTCTGCCATCGTGTTCTCGGCCGCCTCCGCGCTCATCGTTGCCACCCTTCCATTTCCCAACGGCGTGCGTGCGGCGGACGATGCCTATCAACCCCCGAACAGCGGCTATGGCGGCTACACGCCACCGCGCGGGGACGCCTACGATCCCAATGCGGCGCCGCAAGACGCTGCGCCGCCCTACCGTCCGGGCGGAGCCTATGGCCAGGATGGCAACGACCGCCGCTACGACGGGCCCGATACGGCGGCCCGCCGCCCGAACGATGGGGGTCCCGGCTACGGCGAGCCCTATCACCCGCCCGGCGAGTACGACCGCGCGCCGCCGCCCGACGGCGGTCCGCCCCATGAGGGCTATTCGCAGAACGAGATCATCGGCGCGGGCCATCGCTTCTTCGGCGCGGTCAGCGAGGGACTCGCGAACGTCGTCGAGTACGCCTTCCAAAAGCAGGGGCGCCCCAACGGCTACATCCTGGGCGAGGATGCCGGCGGCGCTTTTGTCGCGGGTTTGCGGTACGGCGAGGGCACGCTCTATACGAAGGACGCTGGCGTCCACAAGGTCTACTGGCAGGGGCCGTCGGTCGGCTACGACTTCGGCGGCGAGGGGTCCAAGGCCATGATTCTGGTCTACAACCTGCGCGACCCCATGCAGATCTATGAGCGCTATGCCGGCGTGCAGGGGTCAGCCTACATCGTCGGCGGCGTCGGCATCCAGTTCCAGACCCACGGCAGTGTGACGCTGGCGCCAATCCGGTCGGGCATTGGGCTCAGGCTAGGTGCCAACGTGGGCTATTTAAAGTATACGCGGGAGCCCACGTGGAACCCGTTTTGAGTCGCTGCCGTATAGGGATAGAAGCGCCCGGTGGAGAGAAGCGCGGTGGATGCATTGCGCATGATGCTCGCTAGTCGGATAATCGGTCCGGGGGGGCTCCGTCTCAATGGGACCGAGGGGGTGAGTTTGCGTCGGATTTCGCAGTCGAGGACGCGCGCGTGATCAGTATCGAGATGGTCATGCTGGCGGCCCTTGGCTTCCTCACGGCGGCGCTGCTGACGCTGTTCCTGTCGCCCCTCTATCGGCGGCGGGTAGCGCGCCTCACGACCGAATTCCTCAAGCGCTCCATGCCGCTCACCGAAGCGGAGATCCGTGCCGACAAGGATCGGCTGCGGGCCGAGTACGCAATCCGCATCCACAAGCTGGAGATGACGGTCGAGGAGGCTGCGGAAGCCGCGGCCCGGCAGATGGTCGAGCTCAACCGCCGCGACGCGGCGATATCCAGTCTCGAAGTCGGCGTGGCACAGCAGCGCTCCTCGCTGGAGGAGCACGAGAACGCCCGCCGCGTGCTCGAGCAGACGATCATGGACCGGCTGCCGAAGGTCGAGCACCGGCTGGCGGAAGCTAGAAAGCTGCTCTTCCAGCGCGACCGCGAGATCGTGACGCTCAGCCAGGGCAGCGACAAGCAGGCTCGCGCGCTCGAGGAAGCCACACAGATCAACGCTCAGCAATCGGACGAGGTGCACCGGCTCAAGGCCGCGCTCAATACGCGTGCCGCGCGCAATCGCGAAGGCCTCGGCGACCCGCGCTTCGACGGCGAGGTGGCGCTGCGCACCGAGATCGAGTCGCTGCGCACGAAGACCCGGGATCAGGCCGCTCTCATCGCGCGGCTGCAGGCGATGCTGACGCGCGCCGGACCGGCGGCGGAAGCGGCTGCGGCTCTTGCCGATCGCGAGCCGCTGGCTGGTGCCAACGGCGCGCACGAGCCGAGCCGGCCCGCAAAGGTCGTGGGGCGGCGCAAGGGATTTGGGCTGAGCTCGAGCACCGAGCAGAGCGCCGCGTCGCTCAAGGCCGTCGACAACGCCATGGAGGCCGCCACTGCCGCGGGAGGCGCCGCCGATGCGCAGACGCAGGCCGAGATTCGACGCCTCAAGGCCGTCAACCAGGACCAGGCGGCCGAGGTGTTGCGGCTCAAGGCGGCGCTGACGACGTATGAGTCCGCCGACAGCGACGATCGCGGCATCAAGGACAGCAAGATCGCGCTGAAGGCGAGGCTGAGCGCGCTGAAGGCGCTGTCGGACGAGCAGGGCTCGACTATCCAGGTGCTGCGTGCGGAGGTCGCCTCCGGCAACGAGCGGCTCGCGCGGCAGGCGGCCTACTTCATGGAAGAGATGCGCCGGCTGGGGTCGGGTACGGTGCAGGCGTCTGGCGCGGCGCGTCGCTCCGCTCCGCCAGCGGAGCCGGCAAGCCGGCCGCTCGTCGATCGCATCAACGATCCGCGGGTGACGCGGCTTGTGCGTGCGGGTGCGCCTGAGGAAGAGGTGCAGAAGGAGAAGGGTAATCCGCGGCGCGTGAGTGGCTTCCTCAAGGCGCTCGACGGGGACAGCGCGAAGGAGCCCGCAAGCGCCGCCGAGCCCGCTTCTGGGGCGACGGCCGCCAAGCCGGCAGACTCCGGGAGCGCGGATGCCGCCAAGCCCTCGCGCAGGGCGCGGCTGCTCGAGCGCATCACCGGCCTCGACAAGACGTCGGCCTGAGCTTTTAGCGAATCCTCGAACCGATCGCCGCCGTCAGCCCGCAACCGTGGCGGCGGCAACCGCAGCGGCATCGAGCACGGGCTTGATCTCGGAAGCGTCCTTGGCGACGCGCACGCGTCCGTCGAACTTCGCGCCCTCGGCGATGATGAGGTTCTTCTGCACCACGTCGCCTTCGATGTGAGCTGTCGGATGCAGCGCGATGGTCTCGCCGCGCAGCGCGCCCTTGACCTTGCCGTGCACCGTGATCGAGCGCGCCGTAATGGTGCCGGTGACCTTGCCGGTATCGCCGATCGTCACGTCGTCGCCGTTGATGTCGCCGTTGACCTCGCCGATGACCATGAGCGTGCTCTGGCACACGAGCGTGATCTTCTGGCCGACGATGGCGAGATCGGATCCGATGATCGATACGGGCCGGCTGCCGGGCGCCGGCACGAAGCCGGTCGGTGCGGGTGGCCGCGGAGATGTCGTCTCGGGGCTCGTGCCCAGGGCACCCGGAAACTTCGGCTCAGGATTGTGACTACGCCCAAACACGCAAACCTCCCTCGACTGACATGCGACACCCCGTGTCGAGGAAAACGGACCACGCCTACGTGAGCTAATTATGTCGTGAGCGCCCGAAATTCGGCGCGGCGTTGCCATGCCCGCGCATGGGTTGCCCAAAAGGCGCAAAATTCCGAGAAAAACGCTACCGGCGCCGACTTAACCATGACGGAATGACCGAGGGCTGGGTGGCGACCTCCGGCTATGCGAGCGCCGGATAGTCGATATAGCCCTTCGCGTCTCCAGCATAGAACGTCGCCGGATCGGGCGGCGTCAGCGTCGCACCCTCGCGCAGCCGCTCAACCAGATCGGGGTTCGATATGAAGGGCTTTCCGAAGCAGATGAGGTCGGCGAGGTTCTCGGCGCGCGCCTCGATGGCAAGCTCGAGATCGTAGCCGTTGTTGGCCATGTAGAGGCCTTTGAAGGCGCGGCGCAGCTTCTGCAGGTCGAAGCTGTGGAGCGGGTGGCGCTCGCCGCCGGTGTCGCCCTCGATGACATGGATGTAGGCGAGTCCGAACGGATTGATCTGCTCGATCAGCGACAGGTACACGGGCTCCGGGTTGCTGTCGCCGATGTCCGCAAACTTCGTCAGCGGGGAAAGCCTGATGCCGACGCGCGAGCCGCCCCATACGCGCGTCACCGCATCGACGACCTCGACCACGATGCGCGTGCGGTTCTCGATGGAGCCGCCGTACCGGTCGGTGCGCTTGTTGGTCTTGTCGGACAGGAACTGCTGCAGCAGGTAGCCGTTGGCGGAGTGGATCTCGACGCCGTCGAAGCCGGCATCCTTGGCGCATTTGGCGGCGTGTGTGTAGTCGGCGACGATGCCGGCGATCTCTTCGGTCTCGAGTGCGCGCGGCGTGACGAGCGGCTTGAACCCCTCGTAGGTGTAGGCCTGCTGACCTTCGGCGCGCACCGCGCTCGGCGCCACGGGGAGCCGGTGGCCCGGCTGCAGATCGGGGTGGGAGACGCGGCCAACGTGCCAGAGCTGCAGATAGATGTTCCCGCCCTTGTCGTGCACCGCCTTGGTGGTGAGGCGCCAGCCGGCGACCTGCTCGGGCGTCCAGATGCCGGGCGTACGGATGTAGCCCTTGCCTTGGGCGCTGATGTTGGTGGCTTCCGTGATGATGAGGCCGGCGGAGGCACGCTGAGCGTAGTAGGTCGCCTGCAGCTCGCCGGGGACGCCGGCATCATCAGCGCGCGAGCGGGTCAGCGGCGCCATGACGATGCGATTTGAAAGGGAGGTGGGTCCGAGCTGGACGGGATCGAAGAGGTCGGTGGTGATAGAGGCTTGGGCGCGCGATCCTTCAGGCATGGCTAAGGCTCCTGGTGAAGGGCAGGTGGGGACTGCATGCATATTCGCGGACGTGCCGATTGAACGTGCCTCGGGCCATCTAAGAGGCATCACCGCCGCCGACAAGCCCGCGCGGCGCTTTGTCGTCGCGGTGCTGTTGCGCGGAAACCATCGCAGATTTGTTGCAAAGCTTAGCAGCGCGCGCTTTCAAAAACGCCACGGCCGCGTCGCGCGCAGCCAGTCCGCGAGTTCGTGCCAGGAATCGAGTCGCCAGTAGCGCCGCGCGGCGCCCGATGGTGAGCACAACACGAACACCTGGGGCAGGTTGTCGCGCGGACGCTGGCCGCCGTACCGGATGCGATCGGTCCGCCGCTTCAGCCAGAGGCTCGCAGCCTTCTTGCCCGTGAAGGCGATTGCGCGCGGTTGGCAGATGCGCAGCGATCGTTCGAACCGATCGAGGTCGATTTGGTCCTTCGTGATTTTGTCATCCGCTCCGCGGCCCACCTTCGAAAGGTCGGTGAAGCCGATCCCGAGATCCATCAGGCTCGCGTCGTCCTCGGGCGCAAACTCGCGCCGCGTGATGCCGACGTGGTGGAGCGTCGACCAGAAGCGGTTGCCGGCGCCGGCGTAGTAGTGGCCGACGTCGGCCGAGCGCCGGCCGGCCGCGGTGCCGACGAAGACGACGTCGAGATCGGGCTGCAGCAGATCGGGGAGCCAGTCGGCCGTGCGCGCCACGCGCGGTGGTCCCGCGACTGTCTGCCATGCGAGAGTGCCCACGTCTGCCATCTGTCTTCCCGCGCGCCCGCAGTATTGCGGCCGAGAGTACCCTGCGCCCGCGCGCAAATCGAATCGCGACGGCGCATGCCCCGGTCAGGGTTGCTGGCGGTTGCGGTGCGGGCAATACGGATATTGCGGTCTTAAACAAGATCCGCGCCGGCTTTGCCCCATCGGCACGAGATTGCGGATCGGCCGCCGGCTGCGGCCGGCGCAAAAAGGGGGCGGTGCCTCCGAAAAGCAAAGGGGCCGCCCTATGGGCAGCCCCCGTGAGACTTCGGCGGCGTGTTGCAGCGGTTGTTGCGCTGCGCCGCTAGAGCTTAGGTCAGGCTCCCACCAGAGGCAGATCCGCCATGAACCCGAGCGACCGCGACATCGCCGTCCTCAAGATCCCACTCGACATCGGATCACCTCCTTTCGATTGTTGAACGATGCCTACAGGCTGCCATGGTTTGCCCGATCTGAAAAGTGAAGAATTGGAAAGCTGGTGAGCGACATTCTCGACATCAAAGCCGAGGCGCCGTTTCCTGCGAGTGCGCTCAGCAACTTGGCCGCGCACGCGCTAAGGGATCATCAGCTCGTCGACGTAGCACCACTTCCAGTCCTCACCCGGCTCGAACGACCGCACGATCGGATGCTTGGTGGCGTGGAAGTGCTTCGTCGCGTGGCGGTTGGGCGAGGAATCGCAGCAGCCCACGTGGCCGCAGGTGAGACACAGCCGCAAGTGCACCCACTCGGCGCCAATGGCGAGACAGTCCTCGCAGCCATCGGCGCTGGGCGTCACCTCACGGATGGTCTGCAGATGACTGCACCTTCGAACCATTCCAAATCTCCGAGCGAGCAGGAAGCGATAGCGACGTCATAAACCGACCGCGCACGCACGTACACAGTGCACGGAGCCGCGCAGCTCCGTCGCGGAGGCGATTTCGCGCAGGACATCAATGTTGACAGTGGAAGTCCACTTGGGTCATCTGACAACGTGGCCCGCCACAAAACGTTTCATCGGGAGCTTCTGAAGATGCGGCACGTCCTTTCGGTCAACGGTCTCATTCTGGTTGCCGCAGTGATTGCGCTCGGCGTGTTGGCGCAATCGGCGCCGGCCGGAGCCGCCGAGGAAGCCGAGTTCACGATCTCGATCAAGGACCACAAGTTCGATCCCGCCGAGATCAAGGTTCCCGCTTCGAAAGCGATCAAGCTCACGGTCAACAACCTCGACGCCTCGCCGGAGGAGTTCGAGAGCCATCCGCTCGGCGTGGAGAAGCTCATCGCCGGCAAGGCGAGCGCCATCATCCGCCTGAAGCCGCTGGAGAAGGGCACCTACAAGTTCGTGGGCGAGTACAACGAGGAAACCGCCAAGGGCGCCATCATCGTGGAGTAGTCCCGTGCTCGCAGCGCTCATCATCGTCTTCCGCGAGGTGCTCGAGGCCGGTCTCATCATCGGCGTCGTGCTCGCCGCCTCGCGCGGGGTGCCGGGGCGCGGTCGCGCGGTGGGGCTCGGCGTGCTCGCCGGTCTCGTGGGCTCGGTAATCGTTGCGCTGTTTGCCGCCGAGATCTCGCAAGCCTTCGCCGGGCGCGGGCAGGAAATCTTCAACGCTTCGGTGCTGCTGCTCGCGGTCGTCATGCTGACCTGGCACGTGGTGTGGATGGCGAGCCACGCCCGCGAGGTGACGGCGCGTCTCAAGGAGTTGGGGCACGCGGTGGCGGCCGGCAGTCAGTCGGTCGTGGTGCTGGGCGTCGCGGTCGCGAGCGCGGTGATGCGTGAAGGCAGCGAGGTCGTGCTGTTCCTTTCCGGCATCCTGATGCAGGGCGCGGCGAACGCTACGGCGCTTGCGCTCGGCTCCGCCGGCGGCCTCGTGCTCGGTGCGGCCATGTCGGCCGTCGTCTATACCGGGCTGATGGTCGTGCCGCTTCGCCGCGTGTTCACGGTGACGGGCGTGCTGGTGACGCTGCTCGCTGCCGGCCTCGCAGCCGAGGCGGTGCGCCAGTTGTCGAACGCCGGCCTCGTTAATGTGCTCGACGGCACGCTGTGGGACACCTCGTGGTTGCTCTCCGAGAACAGCTGGCCCGGCCGTGTGCTGCATGTGCTGATCGGCTACATGGACCGCCCGACGACTGTCGAGATGCTGGCCTACGTGGCAACGATTGCGACGATCTACCTGCTGGCGATGCGCGTGCGCCCGCGGCCTGCGGCGGCCAAGCCGCATCTGGTGGCGCAGAGCGCGCGGCCCTCGGGGCTCACCGACCGCGACGCGGCTTAGGCACAAGCCTCACACCTTGGAGAGCAGGTTGGCATCGCGCGCGACGCGCCAGCGGCCGTCGGCACCCTTCTCATGCAGCTCGCCTAGGGCCCGGTGCTGCCAGTGTTCCCTGCGGAACAGCCCTGTGCAGCGCATCAATCGTAGGCTTCTCGCATCAGACCAAGACAACGACCTAGAATCTCGCGATGAGGAGAGACCCCCAATGCTTCTCAATCTTGCCGATCCGCTGATGCGTCCCGAAGCTTATGTGTACCTGTGGCGCGATGGCGAACTCTACATCGAGCCGGCCGTGAGCGCCGAACTCGCCGACTAAGTTCGAATTGACTGACTATTCTGGTGAGGGTCGATGTGCTGCCACGGCACATCGACCCGCACTTCGTTAGTGACGCTCCGTCATCGAGAAGACCCTGCTACTTGGATTGAGAGTCCTTCTGCAGCACCGCGAGCGCCTCCTGCACGGTCGTCATGAACTGTGCCGGGAAGATGATCGTCGAGTTCTTCTCCGTGGCGATCTCGGCCATGGTCTGCAGGGTGCGGAGCTGCAACGCCACGGGGTGCGCGGTGATGATGTCGGCGGCCTCGCCCAGCTTTACAGCGGCCTGGAACTCGCCTTCGGCGGCGACGATCTTCGCGCGACGCTCGCGTTCGGCCTCGGCCTCCTTCGCCATGGCGCGCTGCATGTTCTCGGGCAGCGTGATGTCCTTGATCTCGACGGCGGTAACCTGCGTGCCCCACGGCTCGGTGTGGGCGTCGATCACATCCTTTATCTGCTCGTTTATGTCGGCAGTCTGCGACAAGAGCTGATCGAGCGAGAAGCGGCCGACGACATTGCGCACCGTCGTCTGGCTGATCTGGTTGATGGCGTTGTAGACGTTCTCTATGGCGATGACCGACTTCTCCGGATCGCTGATGTGGTAGTAGGCGACGGCAGCGATATCGATCGAGACGTTGTCCTTGGTGATGATCTTTTGCGAGGGGATCTGCATGGTGACGGTGCGCAGCGACACACGTATCATCGTCTGCACCGGAACCCAGATGAGGGTCAGCCCCGGCCCACGCACGCCGGAGAACTTGCCGAGGTTGAACACGACGCCGCGCTCGTACTGGCGCAGGACGCGGATCGAGATGAAAAGATAGGCGACGGCGAGGGGGAAGAGGATTGCTGCGCTCATGGGTGCGTCATCCGGTTGCGAGGGAAATTCGGCGCATCATATCCTAGATCGGCTGCAGCTCAGCGGTCGATGCGCGAGATCTTCGAGCCCTCGAGCGTCAGGTTATACATGAGCCCCTTGGGATCGAGAATGAAGCCGACGACCGGGCTCGTGATCTTGTTAGTGTCGATCGATCCGCCGATGCCGACCGTGACGATGGCGACCGAGCCGTCGACCCCGACCTTCCAACCCGCGGTCCGTCTGAACTGACCGAGGGCCTCCGGCGTCATGAACATGATGATGACGGAGCGCTCCTGCACGCCGAGCTGGAACCCGAACGAGGCCGATATGGTGTTGTAGTAGGCGACCGGGCGCCCGCCGACGAGCAGCGCGCCCTCGCCGTATTCGCCGCCAAAGCCGAAGCCGGCCTTCACGATCGAGGGGAACACGAGGACGCCGACGGCCTTGTGCGCGAGTTCGCGCGCGCCGCCGATCCTGTAGAAAAAGCGGTCGAGCGTCTCGTGCACGCCGGCATCGATCTCGTAGGCGGAGGCGGCGTGCCCGCTCCGAGCCGGGGTGAGGATCGCGAGCAGCGAAAAAAGTGCGGCCCAGATCAGGTTGCGCGGCATCGTCGATTGTCCCTCGAATGCTTGAAGCCTGCCGTTGGTGGACCGGCATCATGGCAAAATTCGAGAGGATTGGCGCAATCTACTGGAAAGATGCCCGAATCCCTAATTCCCCGAGGCCAGCGTGCAGATGGAATAGTAAGGCCCGAACACCGGGACGGCCGTTCCCGGACGATAGTTGCAATGCAGCTCGCCCGTCGTGACGTCCTCGATCACGCTCAGGTCGACCTCGTCGGCGAGGGCGGCGATATCATCGAAGCCCGTGATCCAGGGTGCGTTCATGCGCTCGAAGTTCACAGCCATGCGGGTGAGGCCCGGCACACCGGTGCGCAAGCCGATCATGGCGCAGGCGAAGTAGTCGAACGACACCTGGAAGCGCTTTAGGCTGCCCTTGAGCTGCCGCAGGATCGCCTTGTCGCAGGCGAGCGGCAGGTACATCGTGTTGCCCTCCCAGATCACGTAGGTCGGCAGCTCCGGATCGAAGCCGTTCATCAGGAGCAGCGCGATCAATCCGTCGGTCACGTAGTTGCCGCCGATGAAGCGGGTGTCGCCCAGTATGCCGTGCTCGGCGAGCCGGGCGCGCTTCAGCTCGAGCGTCGCCGCGTCGTCGATCTCGAAATAGGTCACGCCGCCCGACGATTTCCGGACCGCGCGCGTGTCGAGGCCGGCGCCCAGCACGACCACCTGCTGGCAGCCGGCGGCGATCTGCTTGTCCAGCATGTCGTCGAGATATCGGGTGCGCAGCTTGACGAGCTCTTTTACGAGCGGGAATCCGGCCGCCGCACGATCGGCCGCGCGCCGGCTCTCGGGGCTGAGGAACAGGCTCACGACGTTGTCGCGATAGAGCGGCTCGACCGCGCGGTTTTCCTCGTCGCGGTACTCGGCGACGACGAACGCCGTCCCGGTGACATCGGTGATCTCGGTCATCTAGGTCGCTCCCATAAATCGAGCGGCGGTGCCGCGGGAGGTGCCTGTCTGACGGGGTTGGGGGCGGGGAGCTGTTCCCCACGGGACATGGGTGCGAATTTTGGGCGCGTTTGCTGCAACCGGCGTGCTCGCCCTAAGGTGGCAGCTTGGTAAATGCTCCTGAGCGAACGCGAGCCCTCGACCGGAGGCTTCCCATGTGCCGCAACATCAAGACGCTCTACAATTTTACCCCGCCGGCGACGCGGGACGAGATCCGCTCCTCCGCGCTGCAGTTCGTGCGCAAGCTTTCGGGCTTCACGCATCCCTCGAAGGCGAACGAAGCGGCGTTCAACCGCGCGGTCGATCAGGTGGCGCAGGCGGCGGAGGAGTTGCTCAGGTCGCTCGTCACCATGGCGCCGCCACGCGACCGCGAGACCGAGGCGGCGAAGCTCAAGGCGCGCAGCGCGCTGCGGTTCGGCGCGCGGTGATCAGTACGGCCGGGCATCGGAAGTGGATTTCGACGGCGCCGGCTTGATCTTCTCGCAGACGTGCGCGTGCCTACTGTCGGTCGCGGCGACCGTGCCGGCCGGGCAGGCTTCGATTCCGTCCGCGGGGTCGACGACGTCGCGCCGGCAGTATTCGATGCCGTTGCGGCCGAGCCACGCATAAGCGCCGGGCGGGCATGCTGCGAGAGCGGGCGCAGCCGAGACGGCCATCAGCGTTACGGCAATGAGCGAACGCATGGCGCCTCCTTCGTCTCTTGCTGCTTCCTCACAGACTTGAGAATCGTGACCGTCCATCACTGCTTTGGCGCGGGCGGGGTCGCGGTTGCCGGAGACGCGGGTGTCGCGGTTGCGGTCTTCATCCACATGAACGTACCAGGCCCGCACTTGAGCCATGCCTTCTCGAAGCCGAGGAGATGCATGGCGTCCTCTTCCGCCTTGCGCGCATCCTTCTCGTTCCCCGCTGTCGCCAGATCTTTCATCTGCTTTTGCAGATCCTCGACCTTCCGGCGGTCGGTCTCCTTCAGCTTGGTCTGCTTCAAGAGGCCGTCAATGGCCAAGCCTACCGCGGGAATATTCGGGCAGGCGAGCGCGGGCGCGGCGAGGAGCCAGCAAAAAGCTAATCCGATCAGACCTACGCGCACGTGAAGCTCCCCCGATGAGTTCTTGATCCGTTAAATTGGTGCCGAAGTGCTGCCTCTCAACCAGAGAGCACGTCCTAGTGGCCAAGATATGATCCGGCGCGGGTCGGGCGGCAAGGCGGCAGGCACCTCTCATCAGCGCGGGCTCCGCTCGGCGGCTGGCCGTGGGCAAGTCGCCTCTCTCAAACGGCAAGAAAAAGCGCTGCATCCCAGGCGGTTATGGGCTAAGGTCCGTCCCGCCGGGAATATCTCACACAAGGTCGCGAATGCCTGATGTTCGCTTTTTCCATCGCGCGGGGCCGTTCCCCCTGCGCGAGATCGCTGCGCTTGTGGGCGCCGAGCCGCTGGCATCGGGGGACGATACCGCTCCCATTCACGACATAGCGCCGCTCGAGTCCGCAGGCCCCGACGATATCAGCGTCTTCAGCGACTTACGCTATGTCGGCGCGCTGCTGCCGAGCCGCGCCCGCTCCATCCTCATTAGCCACGACCTCGCGCGCCATGCCGACGATCGCAGCCGGCTCATGGTCGTGAAGAACGCGCGGCTCGCCTATGCGCAGGTCGGTCATCTGTTCTATCCGCAACAGGCGCTCGAGGGCGGGATCGACCCCGGCGCGCGCGTTCATCCGAGCGCATCCATTGGAGCCGGATCGCGGATCGAAGCCGGCGCCATCATTGGGGCCGGCGCCGAGATCGGTGCCCGATGCCATATCTCCTACAACGCCGTGATCGGCGAAGGCGTGCGACTCGGCGAGGATTGCCGCATCGGGTCCAACAGCAGCATTAGCCACGCCCTGATCGGGAACCGCGTCGGCATCGAGACCGGCGTGACCATCGGCTCGCAGGGCTTCGGCTTCGTGCCGGGCTCGAATGGCCTGTTGCGCATGCTGCAACTTGGCCGCGTTTTGATCGAGGACGACGTGCAGATCGGGGCCAATTGCGCCATCGACCGCGGCGCCACCGGCGACACCGTGATCGGCGCCGGCAGCGTTCTCGACAATCTCGTCCAGATTGCCCACAACGTGCGGCTCGGCCGCCATTGCGTGATCTGCGCCCAGGTCGGCATTGCCGGCAGCACGGTCGTCGGCGACCGAGTCATGATGGGCGGTCAGGTCGGCGTTGCCGACCACCTCAAGGTGGGCGCAGGCGCGCACATCGCCGGCAAGAGCGGCGTGATCCGCAACGTGGAAGCCTCGGCCGTTGTCGGCGGATTTCCCGCAGTCGCCATCAAGGATTGGCACCGGCAGACGGTCGGCCTCGCGGCGCTGGCCAAGAAGCCGAGCTAGGCTTTGGCGCGCGTCGATCCGGGTCTCTCCACGTACACCTTGCTACCCAGCTCGCGGAACTTGGCCGACATTTCATCCATGCCGGCCTGTCGCGTAGCGGCCTCCACCGCATCCGTCTCGGGGTCGACCTGCGTCGTCTCTTCGGCGAGTTCGACGCCCGCCTCGTTGAGCCGCGCCGCGTAGTCGCGCACCTGTTGCGTGATCTCCATGGAGCAAAACTTCGGCCCGCACATGGAGCAGAAGTGCGCGACCTTGTGCGCGTCCTTGGGCAGCGTCTCGTCGTGGAAGGAGCGCGCCGTGTCGGGGTCGAGCGAGAGGTTGAACTGGTCCTCCCAGCGGAACTCGAAGCGCGCGCGCGATAGGGCGTCGTCGCGCAGTTGCGCGGCCGGGTGGCCCTTGGCGAGGTCGGCCGCGTGCGCTGCGATCCGGTAGGTGATGACGCCGGTCTTCACGTCGTCGCGGTTGGGCAGGCCCAGATGCTCCTTCGGCGTCACGTAGCAGAGCATCGCGGTGCCGAACCAGCCGATCATCGCCGCGCCGATGCCGGACGTGATGTGGTCGTAGCCGGGCGCGGTGTCGGTAACGAGGGGGCCGAGCGTGTAGAACGGCGCTTCGCCGCACAGCTCGAGCTGCTTTTCCACGTTGACCTTGATCTTGTGCATCGGGATATGCCCGGGCCCTTCGATCATCACTTGGCAGCCGCGCGCCCACGCGACCTTCGTCAGCTCGCCCAGCGTCTCGAGCTCGGCGAACTGCGCGCGGTCGTTGGCGTCCGCGATGGAGCCGGGGCGGAGGCCGTCGCCGAGCGAAAAGCTCACGTCATAGGCCCGCATGATGTCGCAGATGTCCTCGAAGCGCTCGTAGAGGAAGCTCTCCTTGTGGTGGGCGAGGCACCACTTGGCCATGATGGAGCCGCCGCGGCTGACGATGCCCGTGACGCGGCTCGCGGTGAGCGGCACGTAGCGCAGGCGCACCCCGGCGTGGATGGTGAAATAGTCGACGCCCTGCTCGCACTGCTCGATGAGCGTGTCGCGATAGACCTCCCAGGTGAGCTTGACGGGATCGCCGTCGCACTTCTCCAGCGCCTGGTAGATCGGCACGGTGCCGATGGGCACGGGCGCGTTGCGGATGATCCATTCGCGCGTGGTGTGGATGTTGCGCCCCGTCGAGAGATCCATGACGGTGTCGGCGCCCCAGCGGATCGCCCACACCATCTTCTCGACCTCCTCCTCCACCGAGGAGGTGACGGCGGAGTTGCCGATGTTGGCGTTGATCTTCACGAGGAAGTTGCGGCCGATGATCATCGGCTCCAATTCGGCGTGGTTGATGTTGGCGGGGATAATGGCGCGGCCGCGCGCAATCTCGGAACGCACGAACTCCGGCGTGATGTGGGGAGGAATAGCGGCGCCGAAGCTTTCACCATCCTTCAGCGCCGCCTGCGCCCGCTCCAACACGGCCGTGCGGCCCATGTTCTCTCTATGCGCGACATAAGCCATCTCCTCGGTGATGATGCCGGCGCGCGCGAACTCGAGCTGTGTGATGGGCTTTCCGGCGAGACCTCGGAAGGGCCGCGGCTTGCCGGGGAAGTCGCGCGCCAGATGCGAAGCCGACACGTTGCCGTTGTCCTCAGGCTTGACCGCGCGGCCGTCATACTGCTCGACCGCGCGCGCTCTGACCCAGGCTTCGCGCACGCGCGGCAGCCCGCGCGCCACGTCGATCTCCGCGGTCGTATCCGTGTAGGGCCCGGATGGGTCGTAGACACGGAACGGCGGCTCGCCGCTCTCGGGCGACAGCGCGATCTCGCGCAAGGGCACGCCGATGTCAGGGTGCCCCTCGGGCGAGGAATAGACCTTGGTCGACGCGGGCAGCGGCCCGATCGTCACGCTGAGCGGCTTGAGGTTCGACTTGCGCGCGATCTCATTCATGGCGGCCTCCGCTCCTACTGCGGGGAAGCCGGCGCGGCGACGCGATGGTGGGGGAAAGCGCGTCCGTCCCTTCGCCGGCATGACCCGGATCAGGTCCTAAGGGTGCTCGCGGGAACTCCACCGCGATCTCAGCCGGTCCACCGGCGCCCCTCGGAACGGCGTCAGTGTGCGTCGAAGCTCGGGTCAGCGCAAGTGGCAGTGCATCAGGCGATGAAGCCGAGGTAGCACAGCCATGCGCCAAGGAGCGCCTGTATGGTGCCACCAACCACCGGCATCGCCGGCTTGTCCAGCGCCGTACCCTGAATCGAGCGCACGATGTCCGGGAAGAGAACGCGTGCGGCGCCGCCGACGAGGAAGATCCATCCGAAGACGGTGATGATCGTCGGCCAGCCCTGCCACACGTTGTGCGTGTTGACGATGGCGAGGCCGCCGAGCAGCGTCAAAATGCCGATGATGAACATCAGCTCGCGGCTGGCGCTGAGCTCCTTCGCCATCGCGCGAAAGTTCTCACGATTGATGAGTACGCCCAAGCCGATGACGAGCAGCATCGGTCCGAGCAGGCGGGCGAGAAAAAGCGATGTGTCCATGGTTGATCCCCCAATGGTATGATTCGCACTGGCGGGAGCTTGGGCCGAACGAGGCAGTGCCGCAACACCGTGCCACGCGACTTGCACTAGGATAGGCTTGAGGAAACGTTGCCGGCGAACAGCATGTCGATCACAAAGACCAAGATAGCCCTTGCGATTGTCTTCACCGTGTTGGCGCTGCTGTCGCTGGTGGCGCTTTACAAGGGTTTGCAATACCGGCAGCTCGTGACCGAGAATGCGACCGCGCCGGGCGTTGTAACGAAGCTCGATCGTCGGTGGAACCGGCCGGCTTGGTTCACCGAACACTACCGCTATCTTGCCCAGTACGAATTCAAAGATCCCGCCGGCCGCGTGCGACGCGACCGGCAGCGGATCAGCCGCGCTCAGTATGACGAATGGAACACGGACGGTGCCGACCGAAACGTCGAAGTGCACTTCCGCCGCTCCAATCCCGCCATCAGCGCGATCAGTCTCGACGATCTGCGCTCCGAGGTTCGCACGTCCGTGCTGCTCGGCCTACTGACAGCCGCGCTTCTTGCCGCGGGGCTGTTGGTGGAGCACTTGCAGGGCAAGCGACGTGTTACGCGCGGCGAGGTCGAGCGGATCGATGCCTATTACGCGCGGAAGCGTGGCACGACCGGCAAGCAAGCCCACGACGACGATGGCAAGCCCTGACGCGCGTCGGCTCGTGTTCGCACTACGCCGCGACGCGAGCGGATGCAGCCTCGATCCAACCCCTGATCTTGTCCACGTCCGGCGGCGGGCCTTGGCGCAGGACGCGCTGCCCTTCCGCCGAGGCCGCAAAGCGCAGCACGGCGGCGCAGAGGTCGGCTTCGTTCGCCGCGGCGACGGCGGCGGCATCGAGATAACCGGCGCCTGTGAGCAGTTGCGCGTGCGTGCCGCGCAAACCCGGCACGTTGATGACGAGGTGCGCCTGCTGCTGCCATAGGCTGAGCGTTTCCGCGTCGATGTCGTGTGAGCTGAGCTCTTCAGCTGTTGCCGCGGGATCGGCAGCGAGGAAGTCGCCGACGGTGAAGATGCCGATATCGCCGAACCATTGCGCCGAGCGCGGGCCGATCGAGGGCGCCGCCTCGAGATCGTCGGACTCCTTGAGGAACGGGCGCTCGCCCGAGCCGCTCAAAGCCGGCGCGCGCGGGGCGGCAGGTCTTGCAATCGGCTTGCTCTCCGCCGCGGTTTCGACCGGTGGCACGGGTGCGGGCGTCTGTTGCGGAGCGGGTTCCGGTGCGCTTTGCGCAGGTGCTCTTTTCGGCGCCGCAGCAGGCGCGGGGACCGCAACGGCGGCCTTCTTTGCAGGGGCCGACTTCGCCAGGCGCTCGGTGCGTGCGGCGGCCTGCTTTACGGCGCGCGGAGCGGCGACCTCCGTCTCGTAGAGGTTGCGGACCGTGCGGTCATCTTCGGGCAGAGTAGCCTCGACGCGCCCCGTCGCCTGCAGCTCGTGGTACATATTGAGCACGAGCGCGCGGTCCTCGGCGTTCGTGAGCTTCTTCTCGATCCACTTCGCCGGCACCTGCAGCGTCGCCAGGAAGGCTGCGGCCGTGAGCGACACCTCCGGCGGCGTCGCGCCGCTCTCCGCGAACGCACGCTCGAGGATGCGCGCAAACCCGGTCGAGGCGTAGGTGATCAGCTCGGCGAGAAACGCACGCGCCGTCTGGTCGAGGCCCGCGGGCGGATCGACCGCGCCGCGATGGATGTCGTAGTGCGCTATGAGCTTCTCGTAATAGCGGTTCGACGCCTCCGCGCCCTGGCAGACCATATCCTTGAGCCAGTGCTCGCCCGCCGGCACCGCTACCTCGATTTGCGCGAACCTTTCGCGCCCGAGCTTGGCGAGATCGTCGTAGGAGCGGTTGATGCTCCACTCGGAGGCGCGGTGGATCGCGTTCTCCGCTTCCGTCTGGCCTGTGTGAAAGGGCTGGACCGGATCGGTGTAGTAGTGGCTCAGTACGCCGGCCGCGTAGGCGGCATCGCTCCAGGCTTGCCCGCGCAATGCCTCGAGCAGCTTGCCGTACCATTCCTGCGCCTTCTCCGGCGCGCCGCCCCAATAGTCGTCACGCACGTGCAGGACGTGATTCTTGAAATCCTTGAACGTGTTGTCCGGCGCCTTCGAGCCTTCAAGATAGCGCTTGGCGTATTTCAGGAAGAGGTTCTGCCAGCGCTCGGAGTTGGCGCTTTGCACGCGCGCGAGCGCATCGAGCGCGAGCTTGTGATGCGTGCCGTTGGCGTGGGCGGCGTAGACGATGCGGTAGAGCAGGCCCATGCTCGCGCTCCCATGAAGCCGAAGGTTCGCGGGAACGCTAGGCGAGTCGCGCAGGCGAGCAAACCGGACGCCGGCGCGGGATCAACAACTCGACGTGGATAGCGGCTTTTAGCGGCCCTCGCGCCACCAGGCGAGCGCGATCAGCAGCAGCAGCGCGGAGAGTGCCGTCAAGCCCGTGAACATGGGCGTCAGCTTTACTCCGCGCGTGACGTAGGCCTCGCGGTCCTTGAGGCCGAGCCAGCCGGAGCCTGCCAGCACCTTGGCGTTCGCCAGCATGGAGATGCGGGGCACATCGACCGAGGACGGGTTGGCACGCACGGCAGCGGCCGAGCTGCCCGTCCAGAAGGCGCCGCCGCCGGTCGCATCGATGATCGGCTGCAGCTTCTTGTCGGTCGCCGTCACCTCGCTCATCTCGATGGGGTCGTCGATGCCGGCGTGCGCGACCGCCGTCAACTCTCCCGACTGCGCTTTGTAGAGCCCGGGGATCTTCACATCGACGCTGGCGCGCCAGATGCCGGAGCCGGCCGGCTCCAATGTGACCTCGGAGGACTCTCCGCCCGGCCCCGACAGCGTAACAGGACCGACTTTGTCCTCCATGGAGCGGCGCTCGAGCGTCAGCTTCAATCCCTTCGCCGAGGCGAGCAGGCGCTCCTCCTCCAGATCCGGCTCCTTCATCAGCCAGTGCGACAGCCGGCGCAGAAGATCGCTGTGGGGACCACCGCCTTCATAGCCGCGCGCCCACAGCCAGGCCTGGTCGGAGGTGAGCAGCGCGACGCGGCCCTTGCCCTTGTGGTCGAGCACCAGTAGCGGCTCGTTCTCGGCGCCGTCCATGAGAGTGCGCCCGTGCTCGGGCCGCACCTCGACCTGGCGGAACCAGCGGCCCCAGGTCGGCGGCGTCGTCTCCGAACCCGAGCCGGCCAGGTCCTGGGTCACGGGGTGCTTGCGGCCGTCGGCCGTCAGCGTCGCCTTGAACGGCTCCGACAGCACGCGGCCCGTGGGCACCGCGGGCAGCACGGGCGAAAGCGGCGTGCGGAACAGGCTCAGGCTGCCGGCGTAGTCGTCGCCGGCGGCAACGAGCAGCGCGCCGCCATGCTCCTCCACGTAGCGCGCGATGTTGTCGTAGTAGGGAAGCTGCAACAGCCCGCGGTGCTGGTAGCGGTCGAAGATGATGAGATCGAAGTCGTTGATCTTCTCCGAGAACAGCTCGCGTGTCGGGAAGGCGATGAGCGAGAGCTGGTTGATCGGGGTGCCGTCGTGCTTCTCCGGTGGGCGCAAAATCGTGAAGTGCACGAGGTCAACGGCGGCGTCCGATTTCAGGAGGTTGCGCCAGGTGCGCTCGCCCGCATGCGGCTCGCCCGAGACGAGCAACACGCGCAGGTTCTCGCGCACGCCTTCGGCGGCGATGACGGCGCGATTGTTGGCGGGCGTGAGCTCGCCCGGCGCGGTATCGAGCTCGACCTCGAGGATGTTCTGGCCCGCGTGCGGGAACGGCATGTCGATCTTGACCGGGCGGCCGATGGTCGTCGTCAGCTTCTCGTCGGCGCGGCCTTCGCGGCGCACCTTCAGCGATACGATTTCAGAGGTGTCGGTCTCACGGCCAGCCTCGCGCACCGCGACCTCGATATCGCGCGACTGCCCGACGATGCCGTAGCGCGGCGCCTTCAGCACCTCGATGCGGCGGTCGAACTCGTCGGAGGCACCGGTCAGCAGCGCGTGCACCGGCGCGTCAAAGCCAAGCGCGCCTGCGCTCTTTGGCACATCATGCACCTCGCCGTCGGTGACGAGGATGACGCCGGCTAGGCGGTCGGGCGGAGTGTCTGCCAGCGCCTTGTTGAGGTCGCCGAAGAGGTGGGTGCCGGGCGAGGTCATGTCGCCGGGCTTGGAGGCCTCGACCCATTTGACGGTGAGGTTGGGGATCTTCTTGAGCTTGGCTTCCAGCTCGGCCTCGACGGCGGCAGTCTGCGCCTTGCGGTCGCCCAGTGTCTGGCTCGCGCTCTCGTCGATGACGACGATCGCGACGTTGGACAGGCTCTCGCGCTGCTCCTCGCGCAGCGTCGGGTTGGCGAGCGCGGCAATGAGGGCGGCGAGCGCGCCCGCGCGCAGGAGCGCCCCGCGCGAGCGGCGGAACAGCAGATAACCGACGAGCAGAAGCGCAAGCGCGCCCGCGGCCCAGAAGAACGGGGCAGGAAGCACGGGTGCGAAATCGATCGACCAGTTCATGGCGCTCTATTGCCCCAGCCGTTCGAGCAGCGCCGGCACGTGCACCTGGTCGGCCTTGTAGTTCCCGGTGAGCGCATGCATCACGATATTTATGCCGGTGCGGAAGGCCATCTCGCGCTGGTCCTCGCCGCCGCCGACGGTCGGGTAGAGCGGCCGGCCGCGCTCGTCCAGCGCCCAGGCCGATGCGAAATCGTTCGGCGTCACGATGATCGAGGTGACGCCGTCGGAGACGCGCGCGCGGCGCACGTGCTCCTGACCCGCGTTGTCGTCCTGCGCCTCGACCCACAATTGTCCGCCGTCCCAGCGGCCGGGGAAGTTGCGCAGGAGGTAGAAGGCTTTCGTGAGCACGTGGTTCTCCGGCACCGGCTCGAGGCGCGGAACGTCAAGGCGCCCGAGGATGCGCTGCAGCGCCGACTCGCCCTGGCCGAGCGGGGCACCGGTCGGCAGGCCGCGGCCGTAGTCCTGCGTGTCGAACACGATGAGACCACCCTGCTTCATGTAGGCGTCGATCTTGGCGAGCGTCGGCTCGGGCAGCGGTTCGGCGTCGGGCAGCACCGGCCAGTAGAGCACGGGGTAGAACACGAGATCGTCGGTGAGGACGTTGACGCCGACCGGCTGGCCCGGCTCGACCGCGGTGCGCACGGCGAGCAAACGCCCTAGGCCGTCGAGGCCCTGGCGGCTCACCTCGTCGATCTCGGTGTTGCCGGTGAGCACGTAGCCTAGCGTGACCTTGCTCGTTGAATCCATGGCGCGCTGGTCGGTCGGCGACACCGGCGTCTTCGGTGGCACGACTTCGACGCTGCTATCGTTGCCGAATATCTCCTGCGCGTTGACCGGCGTCGATGTTGGCAGCGCAGAGAGCGCGAATACAAGCGCGGCGACGATCGCGGCGGCCGCGGGCACACGCCGCATGCGCTGGGCGAGTCCCGAGCCCCACTGCAGGAGGATGATGGCGATGATGTCGGCGAACAGCAGCCCGAGCGCCGCGAGCAGCAGCCAGGATTTGAGCGGCTTCGCCCCTTCGCTCTCATAGCTCAGGCGCTGCACGCCGGCCGGGAAGGTGGGGAGCGGCGCGAGCTTGGAATTGGCGGCGAGCACATTGATTGCGCGCGGGGAGGACTCGGTGCCGTAGTAGCCCGGTGGATGGTCGAGGCTCGGAGCGATCTCGTGCACCTTGGCGGCCGACACGGGCTGCGCGGTCGGCGGCGGCGATTTCAGGATGCCATAGCCGTCGAGCGTCTGCAGCGGCGCCAGCACGGACGGCGTTTCGGGCGCCTGCGTGCCGCTCGCGTCGCCGGCGCTCGCTTCACCGTCGGCGACGCCGCCGCCGAGCGCGGATATGCGCCGCAGCATCTCGACGAAGAGGCCCGACAGCGGCAGGTTCGACCAGTCCGAGTTGGCGGTTACGTGGAACAGGATGATCTGGCCCTGGCCGAGCTTGCGCGCGGTGACGAGCGGCGTGCCGTCCTGCAGGCGCGCCCACACATCGATGTCGCGCCCGAGCATGGCAGGATCGGCCAGCACCTGGCGGTTGACGGTCACCTCCTGCGGGACGGGAAGGCCGGCGAATAGGCTCGTATCCTCGATCGGACCGAGCGGCTGCGGCGTCGACCACGACAGCGCGCCGCCGAGCGTGCGGCCACCGACGCGTAAGGGAACGGGAAGCAGTTCGTCGCCGCCGTTCTCGAGCCGCGGGCCGGCAAAGCGCACGAGAATGCCGCCGCGCTTCACCCAGTCTTCGACCTTCTTCTTCGCTTCGCCCGACAGCGTACCGATGTCGGCCAGCACCAGCACCGTGGCGTTCTGCGCGAGCGCATCGTGGATGCCGGCGACGAGGTTGGAGCCCTTGGGCTTCACGAGCTCGGAGAACGGCGCGAGCGCTTTCTCGATGTAATAGAGGGGTGCCAGCAGCGGCTGCGCCTGCTCGCGGCTTTCACCCGAGATGAGCGCCACGCGGTGCCATTGCGAGCGGGCATCGAGTAGGCTCACGGCGCCCGCCGAATGCTCGCCGGCGATCTCGACGCGGGCGACCTGGTTGCGCAACTCGAGCGGCAGCTCGAGTGAGACGGTGGCGGATGGCTCGGTCGCGCCCAGCGTGAACGGCGTTTCGCCGAGGCGTTGGCCGCGCACGGAGTAGGCGTGCACGAAGCCGCTAGGGGCCGTGGTTCCCGCGCGCATCACACGCGCGTCCAGCTTGCCGCTCTGGCCGATACCGGCGAACACACCGAGCGCCTCGCCACCGCGGCCGCCGGCGACGACGGCAAAGGTTCCGTCCTCTGCCAGCGTCTTGAGGCGTTGCGCGGTCTCGGCTGCCTTGCCGTCGTGATCGATGGCGTCGCTGAGCCACACGATGCTGGGTGATCCTTTGGGCGCGCCTTCGAGCGCGGTCTCGAGCGCCTTGACAGCGGCGAGCCGGTCGGGCGCGAACGGCTGGGGCTCGAGCGCCGCTGCCGTGGAGCGTGCCTCTGCCGGTGCCTCGATGCGCGCGGTCACGGCTTTGGTGGCGCTCGCCGTTGGCACGACCACCACGGGGCGATTGTGACTTTCGGCTTCGGCGATAACGCGGTCGATCATGCGCTCGCGCTCGCTCCAGTGTGCGGCCGAGGCCCAGCCGTTGTCGACGAGGATAGCAACCGGCCCCTTGCCGTCGAGCGCGGCTTCGCGCGAGGGGTTCAGTACCGGCTCGGCCAGTGCAAGGATGATGAAAGTCGCCGCGAGCAGCCGGATGAGCGTCAGCCACCAGGGCGATTTCGCAGGCGTCTTCTCCTGGTTCTCGAGCCCGACGAGGATACGCGTTGGCGGGAATGTCACCTGCCGCGGCCGCGGCGGCACCGTGCGCAGGAGCCAGTAGATGATCGGTAGCGTCGCAAGCGCGCCGAGCAGCCAGGGATTGAGGAAAGCGAGTGCGCCGAGGCTCATGTGCGCGCCTCGGGTGTCTGCCGCGCATCCTGGCCCTGCCAACGGTGGTCGCCACCGCCGCCCTGCATCCGCATGATGAGCGTCAGCAGCGGCTCGGACGCGGGCCTGTCTGTATGATGCACGAGGAACGACCAGCCGAGCCGCTTGGCGATCGCCGCAAGCTCCGCGCGATGCGCCTCGAAGCGCTCGCGGTAGCGGGAGCGCAGGCTCTGCGCGCGGTCGATGACCCAGCGATCGTCGCCGGTGGGGCTCAGGAACTCGGTGCGCCCTTCGTAGGGCAGCGACTCCTCGGCCGGGTCGAGGATCTGCACGAGGTGGCCGGCAGCGCCGTCGGCGGCGAGCGCTTCTATGTGCTCGCGCGTCTTCGCGATCGGATCGAGGAAGTCGCTGAACGCAATCGCGCCGGAGAAGCGGGTCAGATGCGTCTTTGGCGGCTGCGTCGCGGCAAGTGCCGGCGCCGTCTCGTTGGCAATGATGGCTTCCGCGATGCGCGTCGTCGCCTTGCGGCTCGCCGTCGGTTGCGTCAGCCCGAGGAAGGCGACGCGCTCGCCGCCGCGCACCAGCAGCTCGGCCGCAGCCAGCATAAGCACGATAGCGCGCTCGCGCTTGGTCGTCGCCGAGCGGTGGCCGCGGAAATCCATGGAGGAGGAGAGGTCGGGCCATAGCCACACGGTATGGGCGGCCTCCCACTCGCGCTCGCGAACGTAAAGGTGGTCCGAGCTCGCCGAGCGCCGCCAGTCGATCTGGCGCGCGGTGTCGCTCGATTGGAACTGCCGGAATTGCCAAAAAGTCTCGCCCGGGCCGGCGCGGCGGCGGCCGTGAATGCCATGCGCTACGGTCTGGGCGATACGCTTGGCCTCGATCAGGATGTTGGGCAGACGGTCGGCGAGACCGAGCGCTTCACGTTCCAATCCCAGGACACCGCCACGATTGGCATCCTGGCGAGGCTCCGCGGCGTTCGCCATTCGCTACTCCACCCCCGCCACGAGCCGGGAGATGATGGCGCCGAGATCCTGTCCCTCGGCGCGGGCCGCGAACGTCAGCGCCATGCGGTGCTTCAAGACCGGATCGGCGAGTGCCAGCACGTCGTCGACGGACGGCGCGAGCCGGCCTTCGATCAGCGCCTTGGCGCGTACCGCGAGCATGAGCGCCTGGCTCGCGCGCGGGCCGGGGCCCCAGGCGACGAAGCGGTCGGTCTCCTCGCTAGCGCCGGTGCCGGGGCGCGCGGCGCGCACGAGCTTCAAGATGGCGTCGACGACCTTGTCGGGAACGGGGATCTGGCGCACGAGGCGCTGGATGCTCATGAGCTCCTCGGCGCTCAGCACGCGTTGGAGCTGCGTCTGGTCGGTGCCGGTCGTGGCAAACAGCATGCGCCGCTCGGCGAGCACGTCCGGGTAGGTCACGTCGATCTGCAACAGGAACCGGTCGAGCTGCGCCTCAGGGAGCGGATAGGTGCCCTCGTGCTCGAGCGGGTTCTGCGTCGCAAGCACGTGGAACGGCGCCGGGATGTCGTAACGCTGGCCGGCGACCGTGACGTGGTGCTCCTGCATGGCCTGCAGCAGCGCGGACTGGGTGCGGGGCGAGGCGCGGTTGATCTCGTCGGCCATCAAGAGCTGAGTAAAGATCGGGCCCTTGACGAGGCGGAAGGCGCGCTGCTTGCCGGGTACGTCCTCCAGCACCTCTGAGCCGATGATGTCGGAGGGCATGAGGTCGGGCGTGAACTGCACGCGCTTGGCGTCGAGGCCCAATACCTTGCCGAGGGTCTCCACCAGCAGCGTCTTCGCGAGGCCGGGGACGCCAATCAGCAATGCGTGGCCGCCGGAGAGGATGGTGATAAGCGAGCGCTCGATCACGACATCCTGGCCGAAGATGACGGAGGCGGCGGCTTTGTGGGCGCGCTGCACCCGTTCGGCCGCGGCTTCGAGCCGGGGGACGATGTCGGCGTGAGTCTCGGTTACGGTGCTCATTGGGGCTCGCTTGGCTGTTTGGGGGCGCCGGTGGGCAGCATAGCGGAATTATGAACGAGAACGATCAGGGGGGCGGTCTGCCCGGTCAAGTGAATGTTACGTTAGACTAGGGGGTAGGGTGTCACAGGTCACCAAGCTCGTTATTGGACGGATTTGAGGCGAGAAGCGGATGCCGACCGAAGGGGTGAAGATCAGGGAAAGTCTCAACGGGGGCGTCGCCGGCGGCACCGCTGCGCCGGCGCGCGGCCGCGGGCTTGCGCCGGTGGAGCAGTGGCAGCCGCCCTATTGCGGCGACATCGGCCTCAAAATCCGCACCGACGGCGTCTGGCTCTACCGCGACAGCCCCATTCAGCGGGAGGCGCTGGTAAGGCTTTTCGCCAGCGTGCTGCGCAAGGACGCAGACGGGCGGACCTATCTCGTCACCCCTGCCGAGAAGGTCGATGTGGTCGTCGGGGATGCGCCGTTTCTTGCGGTGGATATGGGGGTGAGGGGTCGCGGCAGCGATCAGGAGCTGACCTTCGCGACGAACGTTGGGGATATCGTCGCCTGCGGGCCGCGCTATCCGCTGCGCTTTGCGCGGCAGGAGCCCGGCGGCGGTTGCAAGCCCTACGTGCTGGTTCGCGGCCGTCTCGAGGCGCTGCTGACGCGCGCGCTTGCATTCGATCTCGCCGAGCTTGCCGTCGAGGAGATCCGCGACGGCCGGCCTGTGGCGGGCGTGTGGAGCGGCGGCGCGTTCTTTCCGATGGACGCCGGCTGAAGGCGACCTCAGTGCAGCTTGAACTCAGTGCCGACGAGGCGCACCTCCGCAGGTGTGAGTAGCTTGCTGTGGGCGATCGTCACCTTGAACAGTTTGCCGTCGAGCTTTGCCGTCCAGAAGTCGAGAAAGCCCTTGAGCTTTGGGAAGCGCGGGTGGAGGTCGTAGTCCTGCCAGACGTAGCTCTGCAGGAGCGCCGGGTGGTCGGGCAGGCGGTAGAGGATTTCCGCAGTCGTTAGACTGTATCCTCGAAGCAGGTCGTAAAGTTCCATTGTCGTCGTCGTCGTATGGGCCATCGTAAATGTCCCCCAATCAGATCCCCCGATCAGAATGCCGGGCCGAGAGACTCGGCATATGTTGAGAGATGATAATTGAGACAAACCCAAGCACAACGAAATTGTTCCGTCCCGCCAGCGCGTTAGCAGCCTTTGCAAATGACTGCTGACAAAGGGCAACACCGCGCGGCCAGCGCGCGATACGCGAGCGTCATGCGAGCACCATGATCGAAACCGCACTCAGAGCCTTCACGACCTTCTTCGCCACCATCGGTCCGGTGGAGGCGGCGGTGCTGTTTGCGACGCTCACTCCCAAGATGCCGCGGGGCGAGCGAGCCGCAATCGCGCTGCGCGCGACGCTCATCGCGAGCGCGATCCTGCTCGTGTTCACGTTGTTCGGACAGCCGCTGCTGGATGAGCTCGGCGTCACCATCCCCGCGCTGCAGACGGCAGGCGGCATCATCCTTCTGCTGATTGCGCTCGACATGATCTTTGCGAAGCCGACGAGCGCGTTCAAGCTGACCGAGCCGGAGGACCAGGAGGCGCACAGGAAAGAGGACATCGCTGTCTTCCCGCTGGCGACGCCGCTGCTCGCCGGACCGGGCGCGATGAGCGCCGGCATCCTGCTTGCGGCCAACACGGGCGCAAACCCATGGGGACTCGCGGTCACGCTCGCTGCGCTCGGCGCCGTCATGGTGGCGACGCTCGCGCTGCTCCTCCTCTCGCACGAGCTCAACAACGTCATCGGCATCACCGCGCAGCGCGTGCTGATGCGTGTGTTCGGTATTCTCTTGGCCAGCATCGCCGTGCAGGCGGCCTTCAACGGCATCGGTGCCAGCGGGCTCGTGCACCTATAGCGCCGCCGATGCGCGCAAGTCGGCGCTTTTTCCCAACGTTCCCCTGAGCACTTTCCTAACGCCAGAGCGCTATTATCCGCAGGCCTAAGCGATGCAATCCGGGAGGTTTCCCATGGCGAGATCGAAAGCGGCTGCATTCATGGCCTGCCTCGCAAGCGTCGCGGCCCTTGCGGCAGCGGCGGAACCGGCCAGCGCGTGGGGGCATCGAAGGTCGGCGCCGTTCCCTCAATTCTCCGCGCCGAGATACTACTCCAGTCCGAAACCCGTCCGGTATTACAGGGTTTGCGGGTACGGCGACTGTGCTTGCCTCCATGCCATCGCGGTAAGGACAGGCAGCCTGGTTTGGTCGGATCGCTACGACGCCTGCAGCGGCTAACAGGGCCGGCGCGCGCTCGCCGCAGCTGCGCGCGAAGCGAATTCGCTTCGCTTGATCCAGCGACATCCTCGCGACCAGTCAAATTCGGACGGCCCTTAGGGCGACGTTAACCGCTCCGTGTCCAGAATTGGGACAGTCGCGTTGGTGAAAGGCGTCCCCCATGTCCCTTTTGCGTATGTGCCTGTCGCGTACCCGTCTGCCCCGGGCGAGAGTAACGGGGGCGCTGGGCTGGTTTGCAGCGCTCCTTCTCTCTCCCGCGCTCGGCGCCTGCAGCACGGCGGGATCTGCAACTGAAGCGCCCGTGTGGTACGGTGCGAACGCACCCGGCCAGATGACGGGCCAGATTGCCGGCCAAATGGCGGGCTTGCGTGCGGCGCCCCCGGTCGAGGTCGAGGACGACGGCATCGAGGCGCAGCGGCCGCCGCCGCTCCATGCGCAACGACCGCCGGACGATCCAAACGAGCCCTATAGCCGGAACTATGGCTCGGTTCCGCGCGCTTAGTCGGTTGCGGTCGCGCAATTCGGCGCTGCCGTGCCCATATGCGGGATGCGTTGTGGAGGCGGTCGCGTGGCTCGTTGGCTGGCAGCATTGTTGTTGATCGCGAGCGCGGTATCCGCGATGGCGGCCAGCCCGGCGACGCCCAGCTACGCCCAGCAGCGCTTCATCGCCCGCGGCTCGGACGCGTTGCGCGCCGGCCCCGCCGTTCGCAACGACAGCGACAGCGTGCGCCAACCCTATCCGTCGCGCTACTATGGCGACGTGAGCCGCGGCATCAAGGGCTGCAGCTGGCTCATGGACCGCGCGATCAGAACCAACAACAAAAATTGGCTGCAGCGCTATCGCCCCTGCTCGGAGTAGGCGCATCGACATGCCTGGCGAAGATTTGCCCGAGGTTGTCATCCGCCACTGGGCCGATGTCCCCGACAAGGGGCGGCTGATCCCCGCGATCGACACCATCTTTTTCGAGGCGAGCAATACCAAGTCGTTTGCAAGCGAGGCGGAGCGCGCGGCCTTCCGCGAACGCTGGCTCGGCAAGTATCTCACCGACGAGCCGCAGTTCGCCTATGTCGCGTTCGCGCGCGACGGGAGGCTCGCCGGCTATCTTGTCGGGTCGGTGTTGGAGCCGGTGGGCTTCGAGGCGTTCGCCGATGCCGCGTGGGAGTATCCCGCGCATCTGCATGTCAATCTCGCGCCCCAATTCCGCGATCGCGGAATTGGCGGCAGGCTGATCGCCGCCTTCGCGACCGATGCGCTGTTCGCGGGCGCGCCCGGCATGCACGTCGTGACCTCGGCCGATTCGCGCAACGTCGCCTTTTATACGCGCAACGACTTTGCCGAGATTGTGCGCGCCAGCATCGGCGGCCGCGAGCTCGTGTTCCTGGGCCGCAAGCTCGACGAGGCAGAAACGTCTTGATCTGACGGCGCGGGCGGGGATGATGTCGGCAACCTGGAGGGGGCATGCCTGAGGCCGAGACGAGCGTCGCGCCCGGCAAAGCGCCGGCGATCGAAATGTCTGGCGTGCATAAGTGGTACGGCGAATTTCACGCTCTCGACGACGTGTCGCTTCGCGTTGCACCGCAGGAGAAGATCGTCATCTGCGGGCCGTCGGGCTCGGGCAAGTCGACGGTCATCCGCTGCATCAACCGGCTCGAGCCGCACGACGAAGGCCGCATCGTGGTCGACGGGCATGAGCTGACCAACGACCTGCGCCAGATCGAGACCGTGCGCTCCGAGGTCGGCATGGTGTTCCAGCAGTTCAACCTGTTCCCGCACCTCTCCGTGCTCGACAACGTGTGCCTTGCCCCCGTTTGGGTGCGCAAAATGCCCCGCGCCGCCGCCGAGAAGCTCGGCATGCAGCTCTTGGAACGCGTGCGCATCGCGCAGCAGGCGCACAAGTACCCGGGGCAGCTCTCCGGCGGCCAGCAGCAGCGCGTCGCCATCGCGCGCTCGCTCGCCATGAACCCGCGCATCATGCTGTTCGACGAGCCGACGAGCGCGCTCGACCCCGAGATGGTGAAAGAGGTGCTCGAGGTCATGACCGAGCTCGCCAGGCAGGGCATGACCATGCTGGTCGTCACGCACGAGATGGGATTTGCGCGCGCCGTCGCCGATCGCATCATCTTCATGGATGAGGGGCGCATCGTCGAGGACGCCAAGCCCGATGCCTTCTTCGGCGCGCCGAAGTCGGAGCGGCTCCGGCAGTTCCTGTCGCAGATCCTGGCCCACTGACGGCAACGCGAGGACGTCCTTATGCGGCTTCCGCTCCTGATCCTCGCCGTTTCGGTCCTTGCGCAGGCCGCGGGCGCCAAGACGCTGGATGAGGTCAAGGCGCGCGGCGAGCTGCGCTGCGGCGTCAACACCGGCCTCGCCGGCTTCGCCGCGCCTGACGACGCCGGCCAGTGGCGCGGCATCGACGCCGACTTCTGCCGTGCCGTCGCAGCCGCTATTTTCGGCAACCCAGCCAACGTCAAGTTCGTGCCGCTCAACGCCAAGGAGCGCTTCACCGCGCTGCAGTCGGGCGAGGTCGACCTCCTGTCGCGCAACACCACATGGACCATGAGCCGTGACACGTCGCTCGGGCTCACGTTCGTCGGCGTGATGTACTACGACGGACAGGGCTTCATGGTGAGGAAGTCGCTGGGGCTCGAAAAGGTCGACCAGCTCGCCGGCGCCAGCATTTGCGTGCAGACCGGCACGACGAACGAGCAGAACCTCGCCGACTATTTCACGACGCGCAACCTTAGCTACCGCCCCGTGGTGTTCGAGCGGCTCGATGAGGCGCGGTCTGCCTACATCTCCGGACGCTGCGATTCATTCACGACGGACACCTCCCAGCTCATCTCCGAGCGCACCCGCCTCCCCAACCCCGACGAAAGCGTCATCGTGCCCGAGCTCATCTCGCGCGAGCCGCTGGGGCCTGCCGTGCGCCAGGGTGACGACCAGTGGGCCGGGATCGTGCGCTGGGTGCACTTCGCGATGCTCAATGCGGAAGCGGACGGCGTGACGCAGAAGAACGTCGACGAGATGCTGTCGTCGCCCAATCCCGAAATCCGCCGCCTCTTGGGGCTCGAGGGCGGCTTCGGCGCCGGGCTCGGGCTGTCGAACGACTGGGCCGTATCGATCTTGCGGGCCGTCGGCAACTATGGCGAGAGCTTCGAGCGCAATCTCGGGTCGGGCTCGCGGCTCGCGATTCCACGCGGCATGAATGCGCTCTGGAAGGACGGCGGGCTGCACTACCCGCCTCCCATCCGCTGAGGCCCGCGCAATGAACGCGACGATGCTGCATGCGCATTTCACCTCTCCCATCGGGAGAAGTCGGCTGGACGCGCGCAAGCGCGACAGCCGGGTGAGGGGCTACGAGGTGCGGAGAGCTTCGATCCCCCTCACCCGTCCCCTCTCCCCGTCATGGCGGAGCCATGCTTCGCATGGACCGGGTAGAGCGGATGGGATGGCAAGGTTGCTAGCCTCCCCACAACGTCATCCCGGCGCAGGCCGGGATGACCGAGGAGTGTGGGAAAGCTCTGGGCGCACTTGCGCCCGGACGAGGGTGCACGGGGCTGCGCCACGATGAGGCAGCGGTTTGCGAGCACATGGGATGCGGTGCGGAGCCTCGACTGGCTCTACGACCCCAAGACGCGTGGGCTCATTCTCCAGGTGGGGCTGGTCGTCGCGCTCATTGTGCTGGGCTACGAGATCGTCACCAACACCGCGGAGAACTTGCGCAAGCAGAACCTTGCCTCGGGCTTCGGCTTCCTCGGCAAGACCGCGAGCTTCGACATCTCGCAGACGTTGATCGAATACCGCAGCACCATGAGCTACGGGCGCGCGTTCCTCGTCGGGCTTTTGAACACGCTGCTCGTCTCTGGGCTCGGCATTGTGCTGGCGACTCTGCTCGGCTTCGCCATCGGCATGGGGCGGCTGTCGCCCAATTGGATCGTCGCCCGGCTGTCCACGGCCTACGTCGAGGCCGTGCGCAACGTACCCCTGCTGCTGCAGCTCTTCGTCTGGTACGTCGGCGTGCTGCGGACCATGCCGATGCCGCAGCAGGCGCTTGCGCTGGGGCCGGCGCGCGTCGACGTCCGCGGCGTGCACCTGCCGCGCGTCGTGCTTCACGGCGAAGTCGAGTGGATCATCGTGATCGCGCTCGTATGCGGCATCGCCTGGGCCGCGGTGCTCGCGCGATGGGCGCGGCGTCGCCAGCTCGAGACCGGGCAGACGTTCCCTGTAGCTGCTGTCGGGCTCGGCGTGATGGTGGGTCTGCCGCTGCTGGCGCTCCTGCTGCTCGGTGTGCCCATCAGCCTCGATTATCCACGCCTCGGCCGCTTCAACTTCGAACGCGGGCTGACGGTCGAGCCGGAATTCATGGCCCTGCTCGCCGGGCTCACGTTCTACACCGCAGCCTTCATCGCCGAGATCGTGCGCAGCGGCATCGAGGCGGTGCCGCGCGGGCAGAAGGAGGCTGCCGCCGCGCTGGGCTTGCGCCCATGGCAGGTGCAGCGGCTCGTCGTCATCCCGCAGTCGCTGCGCGTGATCATCCCGCCGCTGACCAACCAGTATCTCAACCTCACCAAGAACTCCTCGCTCGCGGTGGCGATCGGTTATCCCGATCTCGTCTCCGTGTTCGCCGGCACGGTGCTCAACCAGACGAACCAAGCGGTCGAGGTGATCCTCATCACGATGGGCGTCTATCTCGCGATCAGCCTGGCGACAGCGCTCGCCATGAACTGGTTCAACGCGCGCATGGCGCTGGTGGAGCGCTAGGCCATGGCGATGCGGGTAAAGCACCGAAGAACGGCGATCGAATGGGCCAGGGCGAACCTGTTCTCATCGTGGGGCAACGCGGCACTCACGCTTCTCTCACTGACGGCGATCGCGTTCGTCCTCTGGCACGCCCTAGATTGGGCACTCTTCAGCGCGGTGTTTTCCGGCAAGGATGGCAGTGCCTGCGCGGAGCCGGGCGTCGGCGCGTGCTGGCCGTTCATCACGCACAAGCTCGGGCTCTTCATGTACGGCCGTTATCCCGCGGCTGAGCGCTGGCGCGTCGATCTCACCTACGTGCTCGCGCTTGCGGGCCTGTTGCTGCTGATGATCCCGCGCGTGCCCGGCAAGCTGTGGACGTCGCTCTACCTGCTCGTCGCCTTTCCGATCCTCGGCTTCGTGCTGGTGCGGGGTGGCATCCCGGGGCTGCGGTATGTGCCGACGGACCTTTGGGGCGGGCTGTTCCTCACCCTCGTCGTCGCCAGCGTCGGCATTGCCGCCTCGTTTCCCATCGGCATCCTCCTGGCTCTGGGGCGACGCTCGGAACTGCCCATCGTGCGCTGGGCGTCGATCGCCTTCATCGAGTTCGTACGCGGCGTGCCGCTCGTCACGGTGCTGTTCATGTCGTCGGTGATGCTGCCGCTGTTCCTGCCGCCCGACGTGACCTTCGACAAGCTTCTTCGCGCGCTCATCGGTGTCGCGCTGTTCTCCGCTGCCTACCTCGCCGAGGTGATCCGCGGTGGCCTGCAAGCGATCCCGCGCGGCCAGTACGAGGCGGCGGATGCGCTCGGCCTCTCTTACGCGCAAAAGATGGGCTTCATCGTGCTGCCGCAGGCGCTGAAGCTCGTCATACCGGGCATCGTCAACTCGTTCATCTCGCTGTTCAAGGACACGAGCCTCGTGCTCATCATCGGCCTGTTCGATCTTTTGGGGATCGTGCAGCAGTCGATCTCGGCGGACGCCAAGTGGTTCTCGCCGCAGACAGCGGCGACCGGCTACGTGTTTGCCGGCGCCGTGTTCTGGATCTTCTGCTTCGGCATGTCGCGCTATTCGGCGTTCCTGGAGCGCAGGCTCGCGCGGGGCGACCGGCGCTAAGTCGGAGCCGGCGCACGAGATTCGCAGCCTCTTTACCCCCATGAGGCTAGCTTGAGCCGCAGCCTATAGCGCTTACCGGCCGCAGCGTTTAAGCCTTGGCCGTGAACGTATATTCTGCGTGGCGCAGCATCGATCGGGTTCGGCACAATGCACATCCTCTGGCGCGGAGACATGTTCCAGCGGCTGCGGCTGATCTCCGGCCTCATCCTGTTCGCGTTCGCGACGACCCACTTCCTCAACCACGCGCTGGGCCTCGTCAGCCTCGACTGGATGCAGACGGTGCAGCAGTGGCGCTGGGCCGTCACACGCTCGACCCCCGGCACTGTCGTGCTTTTGAGTGCGCTCGTCACCCACATCACGCTGGCGCTCTACAAGCTCGCAGGCCGCGTCACGCTGCGGCTGCCGCTGTGGGAGTTCGTGCAGGTCGCGCTCGGGCTCCTGATCCCGTTCTGGCTCTTTCCGCACATTGTCAACACGCGCATCGCGCACGTGTTCTTCGGCGTCAACGACATCTACATCTACGAGCTCGCCAAGCTTTGGCCGGTGAGCGCCATCGTGCAGAGTATGCTGCTCATCTTCGTGTGGGTGCACGGCTGCCTCGGCATCCACTTCTGGCTGCGCCTCTATGCCCCCTACCGGCGCGCGCTGCCGATCCTCATGGCGCTCGCCATCCTGATCCCCGTCTCCGCGCTCGCGGGCTTCGTCGTGGCGGGCAGCAGCGTCGCCTCGGCGATCGAGGTGCCGCGCGTCTACGAAGGTCTGAAGAACGTCACGAAGTGGCCGGGACCCACCGCGACCGACACGCTCGCGTGGCTCAGGACGCTGACGCGCATCGAGTTCGGCGGCATCCTCGCCGTCATCGCCCTCTATCTGCTGCTCGGCTATTTGTCGCGTAAGTTCGGGCCGAAGGTGACGATCGCTTACACCGGCGGCCCGACCATCAATGTCCCGCCGGGGCCGACGCTGCTCGAGATGAGCCGCATGACGAGGGTGCCGCACGCTTCCGTGTGCGGCGGCCGTGCGCGCTGCTCCACTTGCCGGGTGCGCATCGACAAGGGCGGCAGCTCGCTGCCGGCCGCAACGTTTCCCGAGAGCGTGACGCTCGGCGCGATCAACGCCCCGCCGAACGTCCGGCTCGCCTGCCAGATCCGTCCCACCACCAATCTCGTCGTCACGCGGCTGCTGAAGGCGGGAACGACGGGACCGGAAGCGGCTGAGCTGCAGGAAGCGGATTCGGCCGGCGTCGAGAAGTCGCTCGTCGTCATGTTCGTCGACCTGCGTGATTTCACGCGCCTCTCCGAGAAGCGGCTGCCCTACGACGTCGTCTACGTGCTGAACGAGTTCTTCGCCGTCGTCGGCGCGGCGATCAACGAGCACGGCGGCTGGATCGACAAGTTCCTGGGCGATGGGCTGCTCGCCGTCTTCGGCCAGCACACGGGGATCGAGATCGGATGCCGCCAGGCCTTGCGCACCGCACGCGCCATCGATCTCGTGCTCGACCACATCAACGCCAAGCTCGAGTCGGAGCTCGGGCGTCCGCTGCAGGTCGGCATCGGCATCGAGGTCGGCCCGCTTCTGCTCGGGCGCATCGGTTATGGCGAGGCGGTGGACTTCACGGTCATCGGCAACGCCGTCAACGTGGCGAGCCGGCTCGAGGCGCTGTCCAAGGAGAAGGGCTTCCAGGTGGTGCTGTCACGCGCGGTCGCGGAGCGTGCGGGCTGGAATGCCGACCCAGAGTCCTTACTGGAAGTCTCCGTGCGCGGTGTCGATGAGCCGATCGAGGTGATCGGGCTTGTGCGCGGTCGCGATCTGCCCGCCTCCATCCTCGTGTTCACGGACGAGGAAAAAGTGGAGCGGCCCATGGCGTGGACCATGGGCCGCTGGGGAGGCTGAGCGAGACGGGGGAGCATCGCTCAGCTCTCAGTTAGTCGCAAGCGTAGGACACCACCATGTCGAGGTAGGGGACCTCCATCTTGCAATTCTTCTTGGCGCGAGTTTTCTCGGGCTTCGACGCGCCGTCATCTTCATCGTCCATGGCCTCGACCATGCGGGCGACCAGGGTCGCAGCGTTGGGGCCATCCTTCTTCTTGGCCTGCTTGGTCTTCGGCGCCGGTTCGGTCGACTTGGCCACCGGGGCGTCGCCGGCTTCGGGCGTCACCTCGGCTGTCTTCTTGGCTTCGGGGGCCGGAGCTGCGGGCGCGGGAGTGACGGGGTCGATTGAAGCAACCTTCTGCTCCTTTGGCGTGACGGGGGTGGCGTCCGCCGCGGGCTTCGGGGCCGGAGTGTCCGCGGGCTTCGAGGCCGGAGTGTCGGTCGCCTGGGCCGCCTTGGAGCACTTCTTGAGGTCGGCAGGCGCGCGCTTCCAGGTGTAGGTCTCGCTCAGCCACTTGGTGCCGGCGTAGCCCACCACGCGCATCTGGTCGCCCATCGGCGTCAGCTCGACGTCGTACTTGGAGGAAGAATCCGGATCCCAGATCCAGCCGTTGTCCCACTTGCCGCCGCCGACCGATTTGACGTCGCCGATGATTTTCTCGCCGCAGCCTTCGGCATCCTTGGCATCCTTCACCCAGGCGACGAAGCCGCAGAGCTTATCGCCGCAGTTGACGATCTCGACCGCGCCGCGGCCGGTGTGATCGATCCATATCCCGAGCGGGGAGGAATCGGCGCGCGCCGCGCCGGTAGACAGCAGGGCGACAGCGATCGCGGCCGTCTGCAGGGCAATTGCATTGAAGCGCATGGGGTCACCTTCCAAATGTTGTCGGTGCCTCGGCGAGGCGATGTTGTTTTCCTTCGCGCGGCGGAAGCGTCAGACGCTCGCCTTGCGTGAGGGCAAATTCGCCGAAAAGCTTTGGATAGGCTGTTCCCGACGGAACAGGGAGCGCGAGAAGGGGTGGTCCCTAGTCCTTGACGGTGGCGCTGGCGGTCAACGCGGCTTTGGTGCCCTTGTCGGCCGGCGCGCGGAAAACAACGCGGCCCACGGCCTTGGGGGTCTCGTTGTTCCAGGTGGAGACGTGGGTGTCCGCCTCGTCGCGGGTCTCGTCCGGCGCGCGGCCCATGCGTGTGGTGAGTTCTTTGACGATGTCTGCCTGCGGCGCGTCGTTGGGGATCAACAGCGAGCAGGCGACATTGCGGCCGTTGGCGAACGCCGGGTGCGCCTGCTTCTCCGCCGCGTCGGGCTTTGCGCGCCGCGCAGTGAGGATCAGCTCGGCGCCGAAATCGTGGAAGCGCCAGGCGAGCACCTTTTCATCGGGCGCACCGCTTCTGTAAGGCGCGAGATCGGCCCCGAAGATCTGCGCAAACTCGCCGAAGCCGGCAAAGCGCTCAATCGCCTCGATATCGGGAAGCTGCGCCAAACAGAACATGTCGAACATCTTCACCGTGCGTGCAACGCCCTTCTCCTTGGGCAGTTCGTCCGCCGGCGCGGCGCTTGCGAGCATCATCAGTGAGCATAACAGCAGGGAATAGCGGTTCGCCGCCACGGCCCATGACGTCTGGCGTTGCGATAGGGCCCGCATGCAATCGCCCAGCTTTCAGCGTCGCGCCGCAGTGGGCGGGATGGGAGGCCAGCTCGAATTGTCGTCCGTCCAGCGGCCGGCGGCGATCAGCTTGGCCTGCTCCTCGCAGGTGGGCGGCTTGCGGGTGATGCGCGTCCACACTTCCGAGGAGCCGAACAGCGGCAAGAGCACGTAGCCGCTGACCTTTACCTGCGTGGGGTTCAAGACCTCCGCGTAGCCGCTGAAGCTCATGCCGTGATCGGGCACGTAGACGGTGCCGTCGCCCCAGGTGCCGTCGGGCTGCTTCTTAAACCCGATCACCACCGGCAGGCCACACACGAAGCGCGATTGCAGGCTTGCGTCGGGGTTCTTGTAGTCGCGAAGGGGGGTGCCGTCGGCGCCGCGCGGCTTCTTCAGCCAAGCGACCTTGCCGCAGCGCGCGTCTCCGCAGGGGCCGATGTTGAGGATGACCTCGCCGTCGGAGTCCATCCAGTAGCCGTCGAGATTTTCGCCCGCGTGGGCCGAATGCGCCGCCGCAAACGCGACGATCAGAGCTGCAAGCCGACCAGCGCACTCCCGCATACCTTCGTTTTCCTCCCTTCGGCAGTCTTCAAGGCCGCATCTGACACGCGGCAACGGCGCAAATTTGACTAAGCGATCCTATCCCGGCCGCGTCTAGGGTTCCACGTCAGGGGCGACCTCGGCACCGCCTGGAATCTGCGGATGCAGAACGGCGCGTGGCCCTGCGGCCACGGCAAACCCGAGCGTAGCGCCGATAACGATCATGCAGAGGAGCATCTGCCAGAAGTATGGGCGCGCCCGCAGTTGGCCACCGGGGGAGGTCATCTCGCTCAAGATGACGGAGCCGCCCATGCTGCGCCGGAACCATCCGGTCACGCTGCCAGCCTGCCCGAGCTGTTTGGGGATGCGCCGCCAGCCCGTGTAGAGGTCGCCGAGGATGCCCAGCATGGAGCGGAAGTCGACGGGCAGGATGCCGGTCTTGTCCTGGTAGATGACGTCCTCACCGGCAAAGAAGCCCGGATTGGCGCGGCCGATGGGCGTGCCTTCCAGGCGAACGGGGCGCCCGACGACGGGGGAGGCCGCAGGATTAGTCATCAGCGCCATGACGGTCGTGTTCTGCGGCGGTGTTGACGGATAGCGCACGGAGAGCGTCGCGATCACGGTTGCGGCAAAGGCGGCCGGCGCGAGCGGCCAGGCACCGGCGAGGCACACGAGGATCGCGGCCCCGACCGGAGACGCCAGGATCGCAAGCTCGCGCCAGAACTGACTCCACAGCGCGCCGCGGTCGAGGTGCACCCGCGCGGCCGCCGCTGGTATGTCGTAGTCGCCGAACGGCTGGCCCTTCTCCTTCGCCACCTCGCCGAGGTTCGCTATGCGCATGCCGGTCAGCGGATGCGTCGAGTTGAGCTCTATGAGCCGCGCCCACGGATTGTAGTAGTCGAACAGCATTGCCTCTGCCGTCTGGCCGGCGCTTGCGTTGTCGCTCTCGGCGACGAGCCCGACGTGGCGGGCATTCTTCACGTCGATGACGCCCATGTGCCGCGTGCTCTGCAGGAGGCTCTGGGTCTCGCCGGTATCCTCGACCTTGACGATGCCATACGCGATCTTCACGAGCGCGCTCGCGAGGTGGCGCCCTTCGACGCGCTGGGCGGAGAAGGTGTCGGCGAGATATTCGCGCGTGCGGCTCAGGTAGTAGAGCAGGAAGATGCCGATGTAATACATGGCGAGCGCGGCCAACCCGACGATGACGATGCCGCCGTTCTTCTTGTCGCCGCTCGAGCGCGAGCTGCGCATCGACGCGGCGTAGACCTGATAGAGGATCTGCACGAGCGTGCCGGCCGCAGTCATCACGATGAAGTCGCGGTTGACGATGTGGCCGAGCTCGTGCGCGACAACCGCTCGCGTTTCGTCCTCGTTCAGGAACTCGAAGATGCCCTCGGTCAGCACGATGCGCGCATTGGAGCGCAACAGCCCGTAGGTGAACGCGGTCGGATTGCGGTCGGGGATGATGCCGATGCTCGGTGCGGTGAAGCCGTATTCATCGGCCACTGCGTGCGTCATCTGGTGCACGGCCGGGTACTTGGCTTTCACCGTGGCGTCGTCGAGCCAGGCGAGCTTGTTGAACCAGCGCAGCGAGAAGTCGGTTATCCACGGGCTCACGAGCCAGATCACGCCGTTGATGACGATCGTCAGCGTGATCGCGAGCGAGAGATTGACCTGATCGGTCGCCACCATGGCGGCGAGCGTCACGCCGACGACCATGCCGAGCAGCAAGCCGACGGTCACCAACGAGGCGAAGAACAGCCGGGCCATGACATCCCCCTCAAGCTTTGCTGCGGCGCGGGCGAAGCTAGCGCCAATTGCCGGATTCGGTCAAAGACTAGGCGCGCGTCGATCGAGCAGCGCCGCCACGTACTCGCCGATGGCGAGGCTCGATGTGAGGCCGGGGCTCTCGATGCCGTAGAGCGCGACAAGACGAGGGATGCCGTGTGTGGCCGGCCCGTCGATGCGGAAATCGGCGACGGGTTCGCCTTCGCGGTAGATCTTGGGGCGCACGCCGACGCTTTCGGGCTGCAAGGCGCCATCGGGGAGACCGGGCCAGTAGCGGCGGACGGCGCTTTCGAAGGCGGCGCGGCGCGTCCCGTCCGCGTCCTCGAAGTCGTAGGTGACGGTGTCGGTCCAGGCGATGTCGGGGCCGAAGCGAGCGCGGTGCGCGACGTCGAAGGTCAGGTGCACGCCGAGCCACGCCCCCTGCGGCATTGGATAGACGAGGTGGCGGAACGGCGCGCGGCCCGAGAGCGCGAAGTAGTGGCCCTTGGCGGGACAGGTCTCGGGCACACGATAGCCGGCGGGATAGGCGAGCGTGCGCGCTAGCGTCGTGGCGCCGAAGCCGGCGGCGATCACGACGTTGCGCGCGGTAAGCGCGCTCGTCTCGCCGCCGCTGAGAATCTCGAGCGTGAAATCTCCGTCCGCATCGGGAGGACCCTCGATGCGCGTCACACCTGCGTTCAGCACGACCTCGCCGCCGAGTGTCGTCAGGTGCCCCTCGAGCGCGGTCATGAGCCCGGCGGTGTCGATGACGCCGGTGGAGGGCGAGAGGTAGGCTGCGGCGCAGGCAAGCTCCGGCTCGAGCGCGCGCGCCTCCTCGGCCGATAATTTCTGCACGGGGACGCCGTTCGCCGCTGCGTTGGCGGCGATCGACTCTAGCGTTGCGATCTCGGACGGATCCGCCGCGACCAGCAGCTTGCCGCACTTGAGATGCGCGACGCCGTTCTCCTCGCAAAACCGGTAGAGCAGCGCCTTGCCGGAAACGCATAGCTCGGCGCGCAGGCTCCCCGGCGGATAATAGAGGCCGGCGTGGATGACCTCTGAGTTGCGGGCGCTTGTCTCGGTGCCGACGCGGGCGTGCCGCTCTAGCACCAGCACCCGGTGCCCGGCCAGCGCGAGCGCCCGCCCGATGGCGAGGCCGACGACCCCGGCGCCGATCACCGCGGTTTCAACGTCTGCCGCCATGGTCTCCCCGTCTTTCGCGCAAGCTGGCGCCGCAATGCACTTTTTCCACAGCCTAAGTCACGCCGCGAGAGCGCACGAAATGTCTCGAATCGTGGCTAGTGTGCCTCGTTCCCGCGCCGACGCCGCGGGGAGCCTACAGCAAGGAGGGTGTCATGGCTTTCGTTACGGGCGATGTGGTTGCGGTCACGGGAGAGGAGCTCCCGTTCAAGGTCGTCTTCATGCAGGGTGAGACGGTCCTGGCCGAGTGGCTGGTCGAGTCGAAGGAGGATGGCGAGGGGCAGATCGTCGAGACGCTGAAGAGCCTGGTCGAGGACGACGAGCTCGAAGACGAAGACGACGCAGCCTGAGCCGCCGGCCGCGCGCTGCCGAGAATAAAAGGCCGGAGTGCCCGCCGGAAGCGCGGGCCCTGGCCACCTCTTGAAGGGTCCTACGTGGAGAGATCTGGCGGTTTCGGAGGTCTCGTGGAGTCCAATTGGGTGATGATTTGACGCGAACGTGAGAGCGCGTCAATCACGGCCTGGATCAGCGCCTGAAGCTGCTGGACTAGGTTTGGTCCTTCGTCGGGCATTTCCCATTCCCCCGTGCCACCCACCACTGCGACAATCGGAGGACTATCGGTTCGGTTCCCTTAGCGTTGGCGGGTTTCGATGGCTCAGCAACACCGTGTTGCGCCCAGGCAAAGGCACTGCCTCAGTTTGAAAATAACATGGGTTGACAGCCGGGGCGGCGCGGCCCCTATGCTTAGCGCTATGGATGACGGCAGCACATCGCCGCTAGAGCGCGCATTTCAGCTGGCAAGGTCGGGCCGCTTCTTGAGTGTTGATGAGGTCAAGGAGCAACTCAGGAGAGAAGGCTACCTCAACAGTCAAGTGTCGGGCCCCCAGCTCATGCGGCAGCTTCGAGCGCTTATCACAACAGCGCGGGGTCGGTGATGCCTAAAGGCCCCAAAGGTCAGAAGCGCCCTGTCGACGTGATCGGCAACGCCATCAAGGTGGCGAGGATCGCCACGGGCGAGGCGACAGAGGATGCGCTTAGCGACGACGGCAAGGACGCGGCGGCAGTCAGCCTCGGGCGCAAGGGCGGCAAGGCCGAGGCGCTGAGCAAGGAAGAGCGCGCGGAGATCGCCAAGAAGGCCGCAACGGCGCGCTGGAAGCGAGAGCGTTAAACGTCTAGCTCTTGCTGCTCACCGAATATCTTTCGGAAATTCTTCTCGTACCGCGCATCACGCCTGCGATGGCGGCGGGGCTTACCGATCGTGTGTGGACCGTAGAAGAAATCGTGGCGATGATGGACGAGATCGCACCCAAGCCGGGGCGGCCCAAGACGTACAAGAAGCGGGGCGCGCGTCTTCAAGGCTGAGGCAAATGCCTTATGACATGAGTTTGCTCGCCCTAGTCTTGAGCTCCCGCTGGGCGCTTCACTATCCTACGGCCTTGCTCTGAGTTCTCGTCACCTTCGAAATCGTACCCTTGCTCGAGCACCTCGGCCTCCCATTTGGCGTGCTCTGCCGCCTTCAGCTTCTTTGCTTGGTTGTGCTTACCTTTCCAAGATTCCGCGTATCTCGTCAGCCAGATGACAGCTCTTGCTCCATTACGGAAGTGAATGTCGCGATAGCATTCAGACGCGTCGAGGGAGGCACTCCATGTCGATGTCTCGTAGTTGCTTTCTGGCTCCGCAAAAAAGCGCGAGGCATTCACCGTAGAGCTTTCAAAGTGAGGGCCTGGGATGAGCCGAGGCACGTCAAGAAGCCTTGACCAGTAGACCCACGGCGGCGCCAGCAGGATCACCGTAGTGCCAACGCTACGGAGCACTATTTCAGGCCACGTTGCCTCTGGCGCGAGCGACCAAATGGCCACGATCCCGATGACGGCCAGGATTATGCCGCCTATCGTTGCCTCTGGATGATCGCGCCGCCATGCGCGCGTTTCGAGGCACGCCCGTCGATGAACGACTGCCCAATATGCTTTTGTTTCCATGCCCGCGACTGCGACAGCGAATCCGCGTACCGGTCAAGCCGCGTGGATTTCCACGCACGGTTTCCACAGCACTCTGGCGGCTGACCTTTAGAGGCCGCCCGCGACTCAACTAGTCTCGTCCCGCCAATCCGTCCTGCCGGTCGAGTTGGCGCTCCCGGCCCGGATGACGCTTCACATTCGGGCCAATTTTGTGCGGGTGGTTGGGGCTGATTTCAAAGTGAGACAGTGCCCAGGCAAACGCCCCCTTGCCACGCGAACAAAAGAGGAACATTATCGGCCAATCATGCGATTGACGTTCATCCATACGGCCGATTGGCAGATCGGCAAGCGCTTCGGCGCGTTCCCGGTCGAGAAGGCCGCGGTCTTGCGCGCGCAGCGGCTCGATGCCGTCGATCGCGTTGCCGCGGCGGCGAGCGCCGCGGGCGCGAGCTTAGTCCTGGTCGCTGGCGACGTGCTCGACTCCGAGACGCTCCCCGACACCCTCGCCGGCCAGCTCCTATCCCGGCTCAAGGGCTACCCCAAGCTCTTCTGGCACCTGCTGCCCGGCAATCACGATCCGGCACGCGCCGGCGGAGTGTGGGAAGGGGTCGTTGCCGCGGGATTGCCCGGGAACGTGCGTGTGCACACGAGCGAAGGGCTCGTCGAGATCGCTCCGGGCGTCGCGCTGCTCGCTGCGCCGCTCGTCTCCAAAAGCACAAGCCGCGACCCGACCGCATTCATGGACACCGCCGCGTCGCCCGCGGGCAGCGTCCGCATCGGGCTTGCGCACGGCTCCGTGCAGGGATTTGGCAGCGCCGGCGACGCCAATGTTCCGATCGACCCCGCGCGCGCCAAATCCGCTGGCCTAGCCTATCTGGCGCTCGGCGACTGGCACGGCACCACGCGCATCTCCGACCGCGTCTGGTACTCGGGCACGCCGGAGCCCGACGGCTTCCGCGACAACGAGCCGGGGCACGTGCTCGCCGTCACCATCGATGGCGCGGGTGCGGTGCCGAAGGTCGAGCGCGTTGCGACCGCGCACTTCACATGGCTGCGCCGGCAGCACCGGCTGGAGCGCGTGGACGGCCTGGCCCCGCTCGAGGCCGAGGTCGACGGTTTCGGCAGCGCCGCCTCGCGGCACCTGATGGCGCTCGCACTCGAAGGACTTGTCACGCTCGGCGAGTTTGCCCTGATCGAGCAGCGGCTGGCGAAGCTCGCCCCGCAGCTCTTCCACCTGCAGTCCGACACGGATGCACTCAAGACCGAGACCGCAACCTCCGATCTCGACGCGCTGGGTGCGGGCGTGCTCGGCGCTGTTGCGCAGCGCCTCAAGGCTGCATCAGAGAGCAGCAGCGAGGATGCCGCGACCGCGCAGCGCGCACTGCGCAAGCTGTTCGCCCTCGCGCGCCGCGCCGAAGCGGAGGGCGCTCCGTGAAGATTCGCGCCATCCGTCTGAAGGAGGTCGGGCGCTTCAGCGAGCCGATCGCGCTCGAAGGGCTCTCGGGCGATCTCGACGTGCTCGCCGGTCCCAACGAGCTCGGCAAGTCGACGATCCTCAAGGCCGTGCGTCTCGCCTTGTGTGAGAAGCACACGTCGAAGGACCGCAAGACGGTCGAAGCTCTGCGCCCGCACAATGGCGGCGCGCCGCTCGTCGAGGTTGATTTCGAGATTGCCGGCAACACCTGGCGCATTCGCAAGCAGTTCCTCGCGGGGCGATCGGCGGAGCTGCGCAGCCTCTCCGGCAGCGATGTGGCGCGTGGAGGCGACGCGGAGACGAAGCTAACCGAGCTGCTGGCGGGCAAGGATGCGGCGGGACGTTTCGCGCTGCTGTGGGTTGACCAGGGCAAGCCGCTCGCGCCGCCAAGCGCGGAGGCCTCGGCAAACGGCGCGCTGCTTGCCGCAGTCGAGGACGAGGTCGAGAGCGTGACCGACGGCGGCGCGGCACGCTTTGTCGGCGCGCGCTTGAAGGCCGAGCTCGCCGAGCTCGTGACCAGCCACAATCCGCCCCGCCCCACGGGCCGATACAAGGCGGCTCAGGACGAGCAGCGCGACCTCGCGGGTCGCCGCGAGACTGCGCGTGCGAGGCTTGATGGTGCACAGGCGCGGCTCGACCGGCTGGGGGGCGTACGCGAGAAGATCGCGCGGCTCGCGGATCCGGCGGCGGCAACGGCACGCGCGCAAGCCAAGGCCGACGCCGAGCGGGCGTTCGAGACCGGGCGTGCGGCGTATGAGAAGCTGCGCGTCGCCGAGGAGGCGCTGGAGAAGCACGAGCAGAGGTTTCACTCCTGCGAGACTGCGCTTGAAAGTCTGAAGGCGAAGATCGCCGACCTTTCCAAGCTGGAGGAGGCGGCGGTGTACGAAGCGCCGGAACTCGCGGGGCTGACCCGGCGCCTTGCCGAACAAGAGAGCCGCACGGAGGCGGCGCGTAAGAAGCGCGACGAGATCAAGGAGGCGCTCGCAGCCGCAGAGCGCGAAGGCAAGGCGCACGCACTTGGCGCGCAACTGCGCGATTTGGCGGACCGGCTCAAAGCGGCGCGTGACGCAGCGGGCGAACGCAAGGGGCTGACCGACGCGCTCGCCGCGAACGGCACCGAGGATGGATTGCTCGCCGCTGCTCGGCGTGCAGCGCAGAGCATCGCCACGCTTTCTGCGCGTCTCGAAGCAGCCGCGCCCAAGGTGTCCATCTCGTACGCGCACGGTGGCGCCGGCAAGATCCGAGTTGCCGGCAAGGCGGTCGCTGACGGCGAGACGATCCATCCGACGCGCGCGATCGCGCTCGAGATCGAGGGCATCGGCGTAATCACCGTTGCGCCGGGAAAATCGGAGGGCGCCGAGGACGACGCGGCCGACATCACGGCACAACAGGCACAGCTCTCGGACCTCCTGCGCAAGATGGGAGCTACGTCGCTCGAGGACGCCGAGCGGCGGGCCGCCGAGCGCCGTGCGCTGCAGGCTCAGCTTTCGGAGGCGAATGCAAAATTGCAGGCGCGCGCGCCCGACGGGATCGAGCGGCTGGAAGCGGCCCATGCCGAGCTTGCCAAGCGCGCCGCGCTGCTCGGGCCTGCGCCGACGCGGACGCCTGAGCAGCTGGATTTGCTAATGCCAGAGCTGACTGAAGCCCGATCAAGCTCAGACGAGGATTTTGAAATAGCGTCCGCGCTGCGCAATGAGACGCGTGTTCAGGAAGGGCAAGCGCGCACGCTCGCGGCTGAGCGGGGCGACCACATCAAGAGGCTCGCTGCGGAACTTGGCGATGCCGCCGCCGCCCGCAAAGCGAAGCTGGACAAGCTTGCAGTGACGCTGACTGAGGCGACAACCGCCCGCAATGCCGCGGTGCGCGACGCGACCGCTTGGCGCGAGGCGGCCCCAGACGAGACGCGCTTTACGGCGCTAAGGCGCGCGTCTGAAACTGCCGCTGTTGCAGTATCCGCGGCCGAGAAGGAACTATCCGACCTGCACCGCACCGAGGCCGGCATCGAAGGCGAACTGAAAGCCGACCGCGCCGACGACGTCGGCTCGACCGTCGCTGAGCTGGACGAAGCCTGCGCGGCGGCAGAGGAGCGGGTGCGTGGCCTTACGCGGGAGCTGGCCGCCCTGCAGCTTCTTTCCGGCGAGCTGGACAAAGCCGCTGGCGAAACGCGCGAGCGCCTCTCCAAGCCCGTCCTCGACCGGCTCGAGCCCTATCTGCGCCTTGTATTCCCTGGCGCGCGGCTGAGCTTCGGAGACGCCTTCGCGCTGGAGACGCTGCAACGGGGGAGTGCGGCGGAAGAGATCACGACCTTGAGCGAGGGTACGCGCGAGCAGCTCGCGGTGCTGGTGCGCCTCGGCTTCGGGCGGCTGCTCGCGGAGGCCGGCAACGCGGCCCCACTCATTCTCGACGACGCGCTCGTCTATTCGGACGATACGCGGATCGAGCGCATGTTCGAGGCCCTGAAACTTGCGGCGCGGAGCCACCAGGTCCTGGTGCTGACCTGCCGCGAGCGTACGTTTGCAAGCCTCGGCGGCAACCGCATCGCGATCGCGCCCTGGCGCTGAAGCCGCTCTTCAAAACATTCGCGCCGCGCGTCGAAAGACGCGCGGCGCGAAAAAATTCCCTGAGCGTTGCCGCTTTCCGATTTAGGTCAGATCGCCGCCCGACCCGTTGAACCCTGGGATGTCCGGCTTGGAGATGCCGGCCATCGGATCATCCGAGCGGCGCGACTTGCCCTCGAAGAAGGCGCCCTGCTCGATGGCGAGCGCCTGATGGTAGATGTCGCCCTCGATGTGGCTGGAGGACTGCAGCATCACGCGCTTGCCGCGCACCGAGCCCATGACGTGGCCGCGCACGACGATCTCCTCGGCGACGATGCCGCCGGTGATGCGGGCCTTCTCGCCGATGACGACGTAGGTGCCGTGGATGTCGCCCTGCACCTCGCCGTCGACCTGGACCTCGCCCTTCGACACGAGGTTGCCGTTGATCGTGAGATCGGGGCCGATGACGGAGGCGGTGCTGCGTTCGCCGCCGCGCGCGATGCCGAGCGTGCGAGCGCTAAGGCTGTTCGATTGCGGGGGGCTAGGAGGCAGGCTCGGAGTGACCTTTGGCGGCTCTGACTCTGATCGCTTGAAGTTCGGCAACATACGCTTCCACCTTTGCTGATGCGACAACGCAACGACGCCTGATCGTATGATCGCGACGCTAGCGTCCCGCTTCGAATGCGGGATCGTCCCGTTTGAGATGCGGACATCATGGCGACTTTACGCTGCCGGATGCTCCCCCCGAGGCCTTTTCTTAGCACGGTTTACGACGGTGGTCACGGTCCACGGACGGAGTACGCAGGGCGCCCTGTGGACGCGCCGTGACGCACTTTTCGCCGGCTCCGGCTAGGACTTGAGTGCGCGCACCGCTTCCAGAACCTCTTCGGCGTGGCCCGGAACCCTCACACTGCGCCAGATGCGGGCGACCTTTCCGGCCTTGTCGATCAGGAAAGTCGAGCGCTCGACGCCCATATATTTTCGCCCATACATGGATTTCTCGACCCAGACGCCATAGGCCTCGGCCGCCTCGCGGGCCTCGTCCGCCAGAAGGCGCACGCCGAGCCCGTATTTCTCGCGGAACTTGCGGTGGCTCTCGGGGCTGTCCGGGGAAACGCCGATCACCTCGGCGCCGGCGCGCTTGAAATCGTCAATGAGGCAGGTGAAGTCCTTGGCCTCCGCCGTGCACCCCGAAGTGTCGTCCTTGGGATAGAAATAGAGCACCAGCGGATGGCCCTTGAGGCTCGACAGCCTTGTGCTCTTTCCGTCTGCATCCTTGAGCTCGAAATCGGGCGCCTTCTTACCGTCCTCGACCATGGTCAAGATGCCTTTCTTTTGTCGCTTTTTGCCATGCACGTGAAGCGTATGCCGAGATTTGCGCCGGGTCGGGAGGCTTAGCCGCAAGGCTGCGGCGGTGCAAGCGTTGGGGGACTTTCGATCGGCTTTTCCGGCAACACTTTGAGCGTGGTGGTCGCCCCTGACCCGCGCGCAAAAGCCGTTGGTCGACGAAGGCTTTGTAGGGAGCGGGTGCAGGATCCAATGGGACACGACCGTTGCCATGTCCGTTTGTGCCACGTCGGTTTGCGTCGAGAGTAGTCTCGGGACTATCGAGGGGCTGGCTTGCAGACGACCGGAAGAAAGAAGCGTGTCCCCGCCGTCGCGCAATCGCGAGAGCAAGAGCGGCCGACCGCACTGCGCCAGCGCCTGAACGCGACCGCCTACGCTTGCGACACGGTTCTTCACGGTCTCGGCCGCTTCGTCTTCATCCTTGCCCCCTTCGCGATGCTCGCCGTGCTCATTTTCGGGCTCGGCTACGTTCGCCTCCGCCACGGGCCCGTCTCGCTCACGTTTCTGGTGGCCCCGATCGAGCGCGGCATCAACGCCGAGTTGGAAGGCAACTCGGTCAAGATCGACGATGCCGTCGTCAGCCTGTCGGAGACGGGCGGCGTCGAGTTCCGGCTGCGCAATCTGCGCATGAGCGAGTCCGACGGCGATGTCGTAGCCTCCGCGCCGCTCGCCGCAGTGGAACTCAGCGCCTCGGCGCTGTGGTCGGCGCGCATCGCGCCGGCACGCGTCGAGTTGATCGAGCCCAAGCTCTATGTGTTCTATTCCGACGACAGCGGGCTGTCGCTGAGCTTCCCCAAGCCGATCGAAAGCAGCGACGCGGAGGCCGCGCCGCTCGAATCGCCGAAGCCCGTGCCCGCAACGCCACCGCCCACCGCGCAGCAGAGTTCGCCTGGGTCTTCGCCGAGCCCGAAGAGCGTCAAGGCACCCGGAGCCGCGCCCGAGTCCGTGCCGGGGCCCTTGAAGCGCATCGATCTCGCCCGCATGGTCACCGATATGTCGGCACGCGCGCGCCAGCGCATCGGCGCCAGCTCCTTCTTGAAGGAGGTCGGCCTGCGCAATGCGACCGTCGTCTTCGAGTATGCGGGCAAGTCGACGGAGTGGCGCGTGCCTTCGCTGGTGGTCGGGCTGATGCACGGGCGCGCGCGCAGCGTCATCTCCGGGCGTGCCACCGTCGAGTCCGGCGGGCAGCCCTGGAAGCTCACGTTCGAGACCGATGAATCGGAGCGCAACCACACGCTCACCCTCAAGACCTCGGTCCGCGAGCTGCACCCGCGCAGTCTCGCCCCTGCCGTGCCGCAACTGAGCCTGCTGCAAGCCTTCGACATGCCGGTCGAGGGCGATGCGACGCTTGAGCTTTCGACGGCCGGCGACATCCGTGCCGCGACGCTGAGCCTCGAGATCGGCCACGGCAACCTGCGGTTTCCCGCGCTCCCAGAGGCGCCGCTGGAGGTCGACGGCGGCACCATCAAGGTAGCCTACGACGGAGCCGCGCAGCGGGTGCTGCTCTCTCCCTCGACGCTGCGCTGGCGCGGCAGCCGCATCACCATGTCGGGCGCGATGCAGAGCCAGGGCCCAAAGGACGGCCATCCGGTTTGGAGCTACGACCTCAGCGCCAACGAGGGCGAGTTCGCCGCGGCCGAGTTTGCGGTAGCGCCCGTCAAGCTGCAGTCCTGGCGCGCGACGGGTCGCGTGCTGCCGCATCGCGGCGAGATCGAGGTCGCCGATTTCAACCTCAAGGCCGGTGGAGCGGAGATCGCCATGAAGGGCGATATCGTCGCCGGTGCCGACCCCGCCAGCACGCGGCTCGAGGGAAACCTCAGCCCGATGCCGCTCGACACGCTGAAGGCGCTGTGGCCCAAGGCGATCGGGCCCGGCCCACGCGAGTGGGTCGGCGAGAGAGTGGCGCACGCCAACTTCCTCGGCGGCACGTTCCGCTTCGTGAGCGGCGCCGGCATGGAACCGGGGGAGGCCGGGACCGAACCCGCCGAGCATCGCCTCTCGCTGGCGGTTCAGGCCTCCGACGTCGAAATGCGGATCATCGACAATATGCCCCCGGTCGTTGCACCGCGGCTGCTGACGCGCATCGAGAATGACGCCCTCGAGATGACCATCCCCGACGCCACGGTCGCGATCGATCCTGAGCATCAGCTACCGCTGAAAGCCGGTCGCTTCACCGTCACCAACGTGTTGAACCCCGCGCCGTCGATGGGCGAGGTCGTGTTCGCGTCGGAGACGAGCCTCGGCCTTGTGCTCGGCTTGATCGAGAAGTCGCCGCTCGGGCTGCTCGATGAGGCCGGACTGCCGCGCCAGAATCTCGATGGAAAGTTCGACGGGCAGTTCAAGGTGTCGCTGCCGCTGACCCCAGGCACGCCCACGAGCGCCATAAAGGTCGAAGGCAAGGCGCACATCACCGACGGGAAGGCCAAGGACATCCTGGGTCCCTACGACGTACAGGGCGCCAGCATCGGCCTCGACATCACCGAGAAGGCGGTCGACGCCAACGGGGAGCTTTTGATCAACGGCGTGCTCGCCAAGGTCGGGTGGCAGCGCATCTTCGACGCGCCCATCGACAAGCAGCCCCCGCTGCGCATAACCGCGACGCTCGACAACACCGACCGCACCCAGCTCGGGCTCGACGTCAACCACATCGTGCAGGGCGAGGTGCCGGTCGAGATCACCATCACGCGGGGGGCCCGCAACGAGCCGGCGATCCGCCTGCGAGCGGATCTGTCGAACGCCGACCTCCTGCTCGAGAACGTCTCATGGCACAAGTCGCCGGGGCGCCCGGCGATGCTCCAGTGCGACATCGCACAGGGGCGCACGCACAAGATCGAGCTGCAGAACTTCAAGGTCGCCGGTGACGACATAGCGATCGAGGGCTGGGCCGCCATCGGCGCCGACAACCGCCTGCGCGAGTTTTACTTCCCGGACTTCTCCCTCAATGTCGTGACGCGCATGGAGGTGCAGGGCTCGCTCGGATCCGACAATATCTGGAAGGTGAAGGCGCACGGGTCGACCTTCGACGGGCGCGATTTCTTCCGCTCGCTGTTCTCGCTTGGCCAGCTCGCCGAGCAACACCCGCCCGCGAAGAAGCCGCGCGACGGCATCGATCTCGATGCCGAGATCTCCAACGTGATCGGCTTCTCGGAGGTCAACCTGCGCGGGGTGAAGCTGAAGCTGTCCAAGCGCGGCGAGAAGCTGACGGCGCTCGATGTGCGGGGCACCCTCGATGGTGGCAAGCCGCTCGCGGTCGCGTTGCGCCAGGACCCCGGCCAGCCGCGCCAGCTCCTGGCGGATTCGACCGATGCCGGGCAGGCGTTCAAGCTGATCGACTTCTATCCCAACATTCAGGGCGGACGCGTGCGGCTCGAGGTGAACCTCGACGGCAGCGGTCCGGCCGAGAAGACCGGCGTCCTCTACGTTGAGGATTTCCGCATACTCGGCGACCCCGTTGTCTCGGAGGTGTTCAGCACCGTCGACGAAGAGCAGGCGGCCGGCAAGAGCGGCGCGCCAAAGAACAGGCCCAAGGTCGTGCGCGAGGTCTTCGAGTTCAACCGCATGCGCGTGCCGTTCTCGGTCGGTTACGGGCAGTTCGTGATGGAGGAATCGTATTTGCGCGGGCCGCTGCTCGGCGCTTCGATCCGCGGCAAGATCGACTTCAAGATGCGACGCGTGAACCTGGGCGGCACGTACGTGCCGCTGCAGGGTCTTATGGGCGACTTGTGCGAGATTCCGATCTTCGGGCCTATCGCGCTGGGGCCGAAGTGCGAGGGGCTGTCGGGCATGACCTACGCCATCCAGGGCCCGATGGACCACCCTCAGGTCATCGTCAATCCGCTGGCGATGCTGGCTCCCGGCATCTTCCGCGAGATCTTTCAGATGACGAATCCCAACCCGAAGGTGCAGAGGCGCGACGACACGCCGAACCCGACGTCCGGGGAGAACACGCGCGCCTCGAGCACGACCATGGATGCGCCCAAGGAGCCGCCGCAGGGGTCGGAGGACGAGGCGAGCTCGCAGGCGAACTCCGACACGGTCGACGGCTGGTCGTCGCAGACGACGCAGTCGCCGCAGAAGAAGAAAAAGCAGTAGGCGCCCGCTCCCCGCAAAATCGAAGTTGACAGGCTTGGCCGCGCGCCGAGTCACACCGGCTTCAGCAGCACGTGCTTCTTCTTGCCGAGCGAGAGCTTGATGACGCCCTCGGGCGTGAGATCGCCGAGCGTGAGCGTCATCTTCTCGTAGGTCACGGCCTTGTCGTTGACCCTCACGCCGCCGCCCTTGATCTGGCGCCGCGCCTCGCTGGTCGAGGCGACGAGCCCGGCGTTGACATAGGCGGTCAGCACGCCGATGCCGGCTTTCAATTCGGCGCTTTTCACCTCGACCGTCGGCAGGCTCTGCGCCAGCGCACCCTCCTCGAAGGTGGCCCGCGCGGTCTCGGCTGCTGTCTCCGCCTGCTGGCGCCCATGTAGAAGCGCGGTCGCCTCCGTCGCCAGCACCTTCTTCGCCTCGTTGATCTCCGCGCCCTGGAGCGCTGAGAGCCTTGCGATCTCGTCGAGCGGCAGGATCGTGAACAGCTTCAGGAAACGGTCGACGTCCGCGTCCTCGGTGTTGCGCCAGTATTGCCAGTAGTCGTAGGCTGAGAGCTGCGCCTCGTTGAGCCATATGGCGCCAGCCGCCGTCTTGCCCATCTTGGCGCCCGACGCGGTCGTGAGCAGCGGGCAGGTCAGCGCGTAGAGCTGCGGTGTTCCTCCAGGCGAAGCCGTCTTCGACAGCATGCGTCGGCCGAGGTCGATGCCGGTGACGATGTTGCCCCACTGGTCGG
>JRHI01000084.1_pt1 | contig 95596 bp, 100 predicted proteins | sample 215371 | NCBI WGS metagenome assembly JRHI01 (sample SAMN02929681, study PRJNA255918) | sediment metagenome | biome: cave system; feature: Ice Cave; material: Sediment; isolation source: sediment from deep within a dark volcanic ice cave with no known source of... ...
CCCCGATACAGGCCGCCTGCGGCTCGCCTCCGGCATGTAGCTATGAGGGTAGCGCGAAGCCGCTGGCGCATGAGCCAATCGAGAAACCTCGCGCGCTCAGCGTCGCTCACAAGCCAATCAAGCCGCAGCTCGGCGGTGCGCGTTTCCTTCAAAGCAAGCTTGAGTTGCCGCGTCATTTCCGCGGCCGTGGCGCCCGCCACCGCGGCGCACACTCGATTCTTCCCGAAAAGCGAGCCTTGGCCCAAGTACCCTCCGAAAACGTAGGACTTGGGCTTCTACCATGTGGTTACAAAAGTGTAAAGCCTCCTCTTAGCTTGTCTTGACGCCTCCCAGAGGCGTTTGTTACGGTGAATGGAAGAGCCCGCTAACGCATTTTGGGCGGTATCCCTTGAAGGAGCGTGTGATGCGCACGAAGACTTTCTATTTGTGTCTCGGCCTGTTGATGGCTGCCGGAAGCTCCGCGGCCCAGACGTCCCCCAAAGCCCCAAATTATTCCCAAATATATTGTTCCGGCCAGATTGTTACTCAAAAGGTGCCGACAGATTCTTACTTAATTTCCGGTGAGCAGTCCAACGTCAAGATTACGTTCGCCACTGGCGATTACGTTTATCTCAATCGTGGTGCTAGCCAGGGTGCGCGTGTGGGCGATGAATTCCTGATCATGCGCGAAGAGTCCGACCCCTTGAAGGTCAATTGGAACAAATGGCAAAAATCATTAACTGCCGCCATGGGCATCCGCTATCGCGATGCAGGGCGGGTTCGCATTGTTAACGTGCAGCCAAAGACTTCGACAGCCGAAGTGGTTTTTGCTTGTGATTATATGCTGCGTGGCGATCTCGCGCGTCCTTTCCAGGAGCGCGAATCTCCAGCTTTCAAAGACAGTTCGGCCTTCGACAAATTTGCCCCGGTAAGCGGCAAACCGGTCGCGATGGTTGTTCAGATGTATGATTTCACGCAGGTTTCGGGCAATGGAACGGTTGTCTACGTCAACTTGGGCACTAGACAGGGCGTCAAGATCGGGGACTATTTCCGCATGTTCCGTTACCAGGGCACCCGTGCGGAGCGCGCCTATCAGACCGCTGGCTTCGAGTACAAAATGTACGGCTTTGGAAGCGCTCCTGTCCGCTACACCTGGGAAGATTTGCCTCGTGAGGTTCTCGGTGAGGGCATAGTCCTCCGCGCCGGTGAGAATGCTTCGGTTGTATTGCTAACTTTTACCAGGCGAGATATCTACACTGGAGATTATGCGGAGATCGAGTAATCATCCTCTGTTTCGCCATCCAATTCGCATAAAAAGTCTAGCCCGCGTCCATAAGTTAGGCGCGGGCTTTTTTTTGCGGTGCCCTTCCCGGCATAACTTTCCCGCCGGTCCTTGCCCCGACGCCAGCGGCGCCGTAAAATAACTCGTCAATATTTCAGGCTTGCCGCGGCCCGATACCGGCTGCGTAAACTCTAACGATGACCATTCCTCAAAAGAGCGAATTCGACACCGCAAAGCTGCTGCTCCGCTTTGAAGTTGTCTTCCCTGCCGACGTAAACGCGATTTCCCCTCTCGTCGAGCGTGCATTGCAGCTGGTCGCAAGCATCGGTTGCGGCCAGGGGAAAGAATTCGCCGTTGAAACAGCCCTTCGCGAGGCTTTGGCCAACGCGGTTGTACATGGCTGCAAACAGGATCCTTCCAAGCAGGTGCAATGTTCCGTCTACTGTGATGAGAAATGCGGAATATTAATTGTCGTTCGTGACCCCGGCCCAGGGTTCGACCCGAGCTCCCTTCCGAGTCCCACCCAGGGCCAGCACATTTTCTCTGAGCACGGACGCGGCGTTTATTTGATCAATCAATTGATGGACCGCGTCGAATATCATCACGGCGGGACTGAGATCTACATGCGGAAAGACTGACGAAGACCAAGCAGACTGGCGATCCAATTGGTCCGCAACAACATCTGCATCCTCCAGCGCAAATCGAGTAACCTCGGTCCGCCCAGAAAAGTTTCTTTAGACGACACTCCAGAGCCTCTACCGATTCCCTGCTGGCGTGCCGTCGGCTCCGAAACTTGACTTCCTCTTGGTCTTGAATGTACAACCGCAGCATTCTTTTCGCACTGGAGAAGATATGTTCAAGTCATCTCATGATTCCTCCGATGGTGGTCTTTCCCGACGCAGTCTCCTGAGAAATGCAGCCCTCCTATCAACCGCACCGCTCTTGCCTCTTTCCAACCCATTGCAGAAAACCAAGCTGCCGCACGCTTTCGATTCCCTCAAGCCCCTTGGCAGTCGTGTTCAGCCGATCTTGCCCGCAGAATTTCGCGCCCGCATAGAGCACGCTCAGCGCCTCATGTCCGAAAGCAAACCGCAGCTTTCCGCGCTTTACCTCGCTTCGGGTAGTTCTCTTTACTATTACACCGGCATCCGATGGGGAACAAGCGAACGGCTTATGGCCCTGGTGATCCCTCGCGCGGCCGAGCCTCTTCTTGTATGTCCTGCTTTCGAAGAAAGCCGGCTACGCGAACTCTTGCGCTGGCCCATACAGATCCGCTCCTGGCAGGAGGATCAAAGTCCCTCGGCACTGATCGCAAAATCTCTTGCCGAGCGTGGACTCCGCACCGGGCGCATCGCCATCGAAGAAACCACACGCTACATATTTTTCGATCACCTGCGAGAGGCCGCCCCCGGCTTCGAATATGTCAGCGGCGATTTCATAACCATTGGCTGCCGCGCCCGCAAATCGGAGCACGAGCTCGGACTGATGCGCCTCGCTTGTGAAGCCACGTTCGATGTTTTTCGCGCTGTCTTTGCGTCGCTCCATGAAGGCCTCACTCAGAACGATATTGCCGGCTTGGTCGAGGATGGATTTTCGCGCATGGGGTTGCGCGGCGGTGCACTCGTTTTGCTTGGACCTTCTGCGGCGCTGCCCCACGGCACGACTCAGCCCCAAACACTACGCGAAGGTGAGCCAATCCTCATTGACGGTGGAACTTCCGTGGAAGGATATAATTCCGATGTAACCCGAACTGGCGTCCTCGGCAAACCGACTGAAAAACTTCGGTCCGCTTTCGATACCTTGCGCCGCGCTCAAGATGCCGCTCTCGATGCCGCGCGCCGCGGACAATTTGCCGGAAATGTCGATGGCGCTGCTCGCGCCGTAATCGTCTCCGCAGGTTTTGGCCCGGACTACAAATTTTTCACCCATCGCCTCGGTCACGGCATCGGTCTCGATGGTCACGAGCATCCCTACCTTGTGCGCGGAAGCAAGACCCTCCTCGAAGCGGGGATGACCTTCTCCAATGAGCCGGGTATTTATGTCCCCGGCGAGTACGGCGTGCGCCTTGAGGATGTTATGGCCATCACTCCGGATGGCCCTGCGGAGTTGCTCACGCCAGGCTTCAGTCGCTCTTTCGAGAAGCCGCTCGGCTAGCGAAGTTGTTCCTGGCAGAATTCCACGACGCGTGCCTCAGCCCAAAAGCGCTCCGGCCCGCTGGCATTGGACACAAACGCGCAGTGCCCCCCGTGCTCCGTCTTGACGACCTGGACGTGGGGATTTCCGGTGATCGCAGGATCGCTGAATGAATTAACTGGAACAAATGGGTCGTCCTTCGCGGTAATAATCAGTGTCGGAACGCGAATCTGGCCCGCGACGCGCAAGGCGCGCGCGCGATAATAATAATCTACTGCATCGCGATACCCTGAGCGCGGCGCCGTGATGATGTCGTCGAATTGCCGCAGGCTCCGAATTCTTGGAAGGTCAGTTAGCGAATAAGTCTCCGGCAAGAGCTGCGCCTTGCGGCGATAGCGGCTCTTCAATCCACGTACAAATCGTCGATGATAGGCAAAGTTCGTCGGCAGCTCCAGAGCATCGGCACACGCCGCCAAGTCGAGCGATGGGCAAACCGCCGCTACCCCGCACAGTTGCCGAGGAGCGTGCTCACCGAGCTCCCCCGACATTTTCAGGACCAGATTTCCGCCCATCGAATACCCGCCAAAAAAAATGTCCGGCAGCCCGTCACGATGAATCAGTTCGGTCAGCACCGCACGGTAATCACTGCTCAGACCGGAATTGTAGAGCGTCGACGTCAGCTCCTCTGTTCCCCCACAATTCCGTTGATTTAGGCGCACCGCATTGAAGCCAGCCTGATAGGCCTTCTCGGCAATCCCCAGCATATAACCGGAGTCGCTTGAGCCCTCCAGGCCGTGCACCAGTACGATTGTCGGATTATCCTTCGGGATGGTCTGCCAGTGGCAGTGACCCAATAGTTTCGTCCGCGGTTCTGTTTCGAAAAACCTTTCCGTCCCGGGTGGAAGCCGAGGAAAGCTGCGCCTCCAAAAAGCGGCAGCGACCGTCATCATATGTTTATTTCGCAGGGAGCGATGCGGCTGAAAAGGATTCATTCGGCTCTTATAGTATCGTCCGAAACTAATACCATTTCCAGTACACCGGCGCACCCGCATGAACGATTAGAGCAAAATGCAGGGTTCTTATTTTCATTGCCTGGCGCTTTAGACCCTGCGGGGATGGTCGCAATTCAACAACCAACCGACACATATAACGGCGTAATATTTCGCCTTCCTAATCAGGCCTCGCCGCACAATGCTTGACCTGAGGGAACCCGGTGTCTAGAATGTACGATTCATCTATGAAACCGCAATGTCCTGCCAATCAAATTGACTTAGTGTCGGCCCAGCGGATGCTCGCTGGGCTGAAACTTTCCAGGGGCAGATATCGGCGCCGAAATCTAGCCGTAAGTAACAAGTTCCGCGCGGAGAAATGATGGAAGAAATTATACGCGAAGGGTTGACGTTTGACGACGTTCTGCTGGTGCCAGGGAAATCCGCGGTTCTCCCCAGCGAGGCGGACACTCGCACCTGCCTCACCAGGAAAATTCCGCTCAATATTCCGCTGGTTTCCGCCGCGATGGACACGGTCACCGAATCGTGTCTAGCCATCGCCATTGCGCGCCAGGGCGGGCTGGGACTAATTCACCGCAACATGTCCATCGAACGTCAAACGGAAGAAGTCGATCGCGTGAAGCGGTCGGAAAGCGGCATGATCGTAGATCCGGTGACGATCTCGCCGGAGCTTTCGCTTCGTCATGCGCTCGACATCATGACGAAATATCGCATCTCCGGATTACCGGTAACTCGCGGCACGAAATTGGCTGGCATTCTCACCAATCGCGACCTGCGCTTCGAAAAAAATCATGACCAGCCCGTAAGCGCGGTCATGACCAAGGAAAATCTTGTCACCGTGCCAGTGGGCACGACGCTCGAAGAGGCCGAGCGCATACTTCAAAGGCACCGTATAGAAAAGCTTCTTGTTGTCGACAAGGATTTCAATCTCAAAGGCTTGATTACCGTAAAAGATATTCAAAAGAAACTCGAATTCCCTCGCGCCGCTAAGGATGAGCACGGGCGCTTGCGGGTCGGCGCGGCGATCGGGGCCACGGGCGATTTTCTGGAACGCGCCACGGAGCTATCGCGCGTTTACACGGATCTGGTAGCAATCGATACCGCTCACGGACATTCCTCGCGCGTCATGGACGCAATCAAAGCGGTGAAAAATCGTTTACCCGAGATGCAGGTCATTGCCGGAAACGTGGCCACGTTTGAAGGCGCTCGCGACCTCATTTCCCTCGGGATCGACGGCTTGAAAGTTGGCATCGGTCCCGGCTCGATTTGCACGACACGGGTCGTCACTGGCTTTGGGGTGCCGCAAATTACCGCCATCATCGACGCTGCACGCGCAGCAAAAGGCACCAATGTTCCAGTGATTGCGGACGGCGGGATTAAGTTTTCCGGAGACATTTCGAAAGCCATAGCGGCTGGAGCGTCGGTCGTCATGATCGGAAGTTTGTTTGCCGGAACGGAAGAGTCCCCTGGCGAGACCATCCTTTATCAAGGCCGCACGTTCAAGTCTTATCGTGGCATGGGCTCGTCTGGCGCGATGGAAGCGGGTTCCGCCGATCGTTATGCTCAGGAAACCGCCGAGCGCGGTAAGTCCGTCCCGGAGGGTGTCGAAGGCCGCGTCAGTCATAAGGGCTCGCTGGGAGGACTCGTCGATCAGCTCGTCGGCGGCTTGCGCAGCGGCATGGGATATTGCGGCGTGGCCACTATCAAAGAATTGCAGGAGAGGGGGCGCTTCATTCGCATCACCTCGGCGGGTCTGCGCGAAAGCCACGTTCATGACGTCATCATTACCAAGGAGGCTCCGAATTACCGCATCGAATAGCCCGCCAATCAGGCTTCCGCACAATTCATTTCGATGATTCGATTACATTTCAACTTTTTCGGCGCGAGGCAACGCCAAATGCGCTGGTTGCGGAATTGGGGACCAGTTTTTGCCTGGGGCAGATGTATCTGGCTCCTATCGACGAATCAGTTTTCTTCTGCCGCGACGGGAAGGGTTATCGAGCCAATCTTGTCTTGGTTTTTCCCATCCGCTTCGAAAGAAACACGGGATCTGCTGCATGCTGTGATCCGCAAAGCCGCTCACTTTGTCGAGTATTTTATATTCAGTCTTTTGGTCTATCGCGGAATCCGGGGCAGCCGCTCGGGCTGGCGGCTTTTCTGGTCACTCAAGACCGTTTTTCTCGCCGCGATTTATGCCGCGCTCGACGAGATTCACCAGGCATTCGAGAGTGCTCGCAGCTCGTCGGTGTATGATTCCTTGCTCGACACAGTCGGCGCCGCGGCGGCGCAACTTCTGCTCGCGGCTCTCGCTTGGCGAGAAACCCGAAGGCAGGCACGAATCGCCGTGTAGCGCGGCCGGATAATTTTTATGTGTAAGGGGGATGAAGGTATGGGCGGCAATCCTGCGTGGAAGGCTTTTCTGCTGGCGTGCGCAATAGTTTTGGGAACAGTGCCCGTGAATGCCGCTACGTCAGTGCAATATGAGTTGAGCTTTGAAAAACCAAACACACATCTTCTTGCCGTTACAATCAAAGTTACCGGCCTGAGCGCCTCTACTGCTGATTTTTCCTTGCCCGCATGGTCGCCTGGCGCCTACCGCATTATGGACTATGCAAAAAATGTGCAGGAGTTTAGCGCCCTATCCTCCGGCGGGAAATATCTGCCTTGGCATAAAACCGATAAACAAACTTGGCGCGTTGAGCTGGAAGGAAATCACGAAGCGGTGATTCACTACAAAGTGTTCGGCAACACGCTCTCTGATATCACAATTCAATACGACTACAGGCACGCACATATCTCGGGCCCGGCACTGTGGATGTATCTCGTCGAAGGTAAGCAGTCTCCAGTACAGCTAAAAGTAGACCCCCCTCGCGGATGGCGCGTGGCGACCGGCATGCAGCGGGTCGGCGATATAGCCTTTAAATCTCCGGACTACGACACGTTTGCGGACGCACCCCTGGAAATTGGCGACTTCGCGGAAAAAAGTTTTATCTCACACGGCTCAACCTATCATATGGTCGTGCACGATGAGATGGGCCAAACGGACTTTACGAAATTCACTGCGGACACAAAGAAACTTATCGAGGAGCTGGTTCCCACGTATCCCGACGCTTCGAGCCAGCACGCGGCGCCGTTCGCCGAATACTGGTTTTTATTTCACATCGTGCCAGGCAGCCTGGGTGGCCTCGAGCATTTGAACTCAACGCAGATTAATTTTTCGAGCGATTGGTCCAGTACGGGCCCGACAGCCCACTTGGGCGCGGGACTTGGACGATATGGAGACGATTACACGCTGAAGCTCTTCGTAACGGCTCACGAGTTTTATCACGCATGGAACGTGAAGCGCTTGCGACCGCAGCCTCTTGGTCCATTTGACTATACTCGTGAGGCTTACACGCCATCCCTCTGGATTTCCGAAGGCCTGACCAGTTATTACGGAGAATTAGCGGTCGAACGCGCTGGCCTCGAATCGCCGCAAGCGTATCTCGATTCCATCGCGCAACTTATCACCACGTTTGAGGCCGAGCCAGGACGCCGCGAGCGCAGCATTGAGGACACCAGTTGGGACACTTGGTTTACCGCAGGTGGACCCATGGCCGCCAATCTGGGTAATACGAATTACTCCTATTACGACGGAGGCCAACTGCTCGGACATCTGCTCGACTTCGCGATTCGCCAGGCCACCAACAATCAGGCAACGCTGGACGACTGGATGCGTTTGCTATACCAGCGCTATGCGCTGCCGAAACCCGGCTTCGAGCCCCAGGATGCCGTTCGCGCGGCCTCGGAGATCACGGGCAAAGATATGTCTGATTTTTTCCGGCGTTATGCCAGCGGCAAGGAACCCTTGCCTTATGAAACTTATTTTTCGGCGGCAGGAATTCACGTCCAAAAGAAAATCAATCCGGAGCGGCCATGGCTTGGTCTGAGCCACAAAAAAGGTGAGAGCGGCAACCCGGAAATCGTAAGTTTAGTCCCCGGGGGCCCAGCCGAAAAGTTCGGACTAACAAGCGGAGATAATATAATCGCGATAAATGGAGCGACTGTCACCGAAGGTGATTTCCCGGCGGTCGCTGCCTCCGCCAAGCCTGGTAAAGCGCTGAAGTTTACGATTGTTCGCGATGGTAGTTTACAGGAAATTATGGTAACGCCAGCTTCGTATCCCTTTGCAACGTACGCTCTCGCGCCAATCGAACATCCGAACGATTTGCAGAAGCGAATTTACCAAACCTGGCTGGGAATCCACTGAACCCATCTGGCGCCAAAAATGAAAGCCCGCCGGGCCGAAACGCGACGGGCTTTTCGGTCTATCTGTAAATAGCAGAGCCTCTAGGATTTTCTCGCGGATTTCTCTTCGGATTCTTCCTCGGGAGCTTCTGTTTTTTTACTTCGTTTGTCTTTCTTTTCTTTTTTCTTCAACTCCGAGCCCAGCAGCTCGAGGATAGCGACCTTTGCGCCATCGCCAACTCGCCAGCCAGCCGCAATAATCCGCGTGTAACCTCCGGCCCGATCCGCAAAGCGCGGCGCGAGATCCCGGAACAGTTTCTGAGTGGCTGCAGGCGTCATCAAGTAGGCGGCTGCTTGACGGCGTGTGTGAAGAGTATCTCTTTTGCCGAGTGTAATCATACGCTCGACAAGCGGCCGAGCTGCTTTGGCGCGGGTCAGCGTTGTAGTGATGCGCTCGCGTTCGATGACGTTGGTGACGAGGTTGCGCAGCGTCGCGCGGCGATGCGCAGGGTTGCGTCCAAGTTTGCTGCCAGAATTGAGATGTCGCATGGCCGTTTTTTCAGCGGCTTACAGGCCGGCTGTTTCCTCCGGGACCGCGAGCGAGGTCTGGCTAGGTAGCGGCGGCCAGATAATACGACCGTGCTCGTCAAATTTCATTCCGAGACCGAGACCCATTTTGTGCAGAATCTCCTTGATCTCATTGAGAGATTTGCGGCCGAAGTTTTTTGTTTTCAGCATTTCGTTTTCGCTCTTTTGCACAAGCTCGCGAATGGTCTGGATGTTGGCGTTTTTCAAACAATTGTAGGAGCGCACGGAAAGCTCGAGCTCTTCTACCGAGCGGTCCAGATGCTCGACGCGCGGATCGTTGTACGATTCGATGGGCGCTTCAGCCAACTCGGGCTGCTCTTCGAAATTAATGAAGATGCTCATGTGATCTTTTACGAGCTTCGAAGCCAATCCAATGGCGTCCTGGGGAGTGATGGCGCCATTGGTCCACACTTCCATGGAGAGTTTTTCGTAGTCGGTCATCTGACCGAGACGAGCGGCTTCCACGGCGTAATTGACTTTACGCACCGGAGAATGAACAGAGTCCACCGGGATGTAGCCGATGGGCAGATCTTCATCGAAGTTGCGGTCCGCAGCGACATAGCCGCGGCCATTCTTTACGCGCATTTCGAGCTGAAGCTTGCCGCCTTCGCTGACGGTCGCGATGTAGACAGCTTTGTCGAGCACCGCGAAGTCAGCATCTTCCTCAATCATCGCGGAAGTGACTACGCCGGGATTCTCGACGTTGAGATAAATCGTTTTCGGCAGATCGTGGTTCAGCTTGAGCGGCACCTGCTTCAAATTGAGGATAATGTCCGTGGCATCTTCCACAACGCCCGGGATCGAAGAAAACTCATGGAGTACGCCTTCGATTTTCACGGCGGTAATCGCCGCGCCTTCAATGGAGCTGAGCAACGCGCGGCGAAGCGAATTGCCGACCGTGGTGCCCCAGCCGCGCTCAAAGGGTTGCGCTGAGAATTTACCGAATTTATCGGTTAGTGATTCCAGTTCTGCTGCCAAACGCTTGGGTTTCTGAAAGCCTTTCCACATATGTTTCATTCCTCCTCCCCGGCGAGCGGGGTAGAAAATCGGTTTAAGAACTCGGGACGAGCCCGCGTTACTTCGAATACAGCTCCACGATGAGCTGTTCATTGATAGGCGGGGTTTGCACGTCTTCGCGCTTGGGCATCGCCACCACGCGAGCTTTAAAATTTTCGCGGTCAATTTCGAGCCAAGGAACACTGTTCTGACTTTGCGCAACGTTTCGCGCTTCGAGCACCATGGCGTTCTGACGCATTTTGTTTTTGAGAACCACTTCTTCGCCCACGCTGACCAGATACGAAGGGATATTCACTTTCTTTCCACTGATGCGGATGTGGCCGTGCAAAATGAACTGGCGAGCCTGGGCGCGCGATGATCCGAAGCCGGCGCGGCAGACCACATTATCCAAACGCCGCTCGAGCATGATAATGAGGTTTTCGCCGGTGGGTCCCTTGGCGCGTCCGGCCTTCTCGACGTACGTTCGGAACTGGCGCTCGAGGAGACCATAGGTGCGCTTGACCTTTTGCTTTTCGCGCAATTGCAGGCCATAACCGGCAATCTTGGGGCGCCGCGCCTGGCCGTGCTGGCCGGGCACGTAATTGCGCTTCTCGACCGCGCACTTCTCAGTAAAACAGCGCAATCCCTTCAAAAACAACTTTTGCGTTTCCCGGCGGCAGAGCCGACAAACTGATTCACGATGTCTTGCCAATTTCTTTTCTCCTTTGTTGCAACTTCAAAATTGCGATTCCGAATTTTGGGCCCCGGAAATTAACTATACGCGGCGGCGCTTCGCTGGACGGCAACCATTGTGCGGTATCGGCGTAACGTCTTTGATATGGACAATGTGTAATCCAACCGAAGACAATGCGCGAACCGCAGATTCGCGTCCGGAGCCGGGGCCTTTCACGCGCACTTCGACAGACTTGACACCATATTGATCGCGGGCAACGCCTGCGGCGGCCATAGAAGCCTGCTGTGCAGCGTAAGGCGTACCCTTGCGAGAGCCTTTAAAGCCAATCGACCCGGCCGAAGACCAGCAGAGTGCGTGGCCGGTGGGATCGGTAATGGTGACAATGGTGTTGTTGAACGTCGCCTGCACAAACACAACGCCATGCGGCACAACGCGCCTCTCGCGTTTTTTCTTGAATTCTTTCTTCCGCTTCGATGTTTTCCCCGCCGCTGCGGCGTCGCCCGGTGCAGCTTGTTTTTCCTTGGCCACTCGATACTCCGTTTCGCTTTTATTTTCTGTACTTTATTTCCTAAAGGGCCGCTTCAGAAGCTTCTGCCCTAAACTCGAATCTGGTCAGCCCTTCTTACCCATGACCTTCTTCTTTGCTGCCACTGCGCCCTTACGCGGTCCCTTACGGGTGCGCGCATTTGTGTGCGTGCGCTGGCCGCGAACCGGAAGATTCCTGCGATGGCGCAGCCCCCGATAGCACTGAATTTCGATGAGCCGCCGAATATTCATCTGGACCTCCTTGCGGAGATCGCCTTCCACGCGGCCTTCGGATTCGATGGCTTGGCGAAGGCCATTGATTTCTTCTTCCGTGAGATCCTTTATCTTCTTCGTGTGCTCGACATTGGCCTTGGAGCACAGAGAACGAGCGCGCGCCAGCCCGATTCCATAGATCGAGGTCAACCCGATCCAAAGCCGCTTCTGCGGCGGAAGATCCACACCTGCGATACGTGCCATGCTAGCTAGCTCCTTATCCCTGCCGCTGCTTGTGCTTGGGATTGTCGCAAATCACCCAAACCACGCCGCGGCGATGGATGACCTTGCACTTGTCACAAATCTTCTTCACTGACGCACGAACCTTCATGACTGCCTCACTTTTGCAATCTTCCTGGAGCGAATCCCTTACTTATAGCGATATACAATCCGGCCACGCGTCAAATCGTACGGTGACAATTCCACAGCCACTTTATCTCCTGCCAGAATGCGAATAAAATTCTTGCGCATCTTTCCGGAAATGTGCGCGAGAACCCGATGCTTATTCTCGAGCTCGACTCGAAACATCGCGTTCGGCAGAGGTTCAATGACCGTGGCCATCACCTCGATCGCATCCTCTTTAGGATTGCTCGAATCGGCTTTCTTTTTATCGTCGACCGGACGTCTCGCCATACGCTCCTAAGATCCTCTTACCAGGATGCACCGCTTAATTCGCGCGGGCGCGTCAAAATCCATGGCCCATTCGCGGTAACCGCGACGGTATGCTCAAAATGCGCTGAGGGACTGCTGTCCGCAGTGACTGCGGTCCACTCGTCCAACATACGAACTTCCTGGCCGCCGGCATTCACCATGGGCTCGACCGCCAGAACCAGGCCTTCCGCCAGGCGCAGTCCGCGTCCCGGCTCGCCGTAATTCGGCAGATTCGGCTCGTCATGCATCTTCGTGCCGATTCCGTGACCGACGAACTCGCGCACAACGGAAAAACCTTGCGGCTCAACCCAAGTCTGCACGGCGGCAGAAACATCGCCGAGCCTGTTGCCTGGGCGCATCTTGTCGATGGCACGGTCAAGCGCTTCACGAGTTACGCGAAGCAGTTTTTCGACCTGGGGATCGACTTTGCCAACCGGAACAGTGACCGCGGAGTCCGCGAAGTAACCATCCAGCTCGACGCCAAAATCAATCGAAATGATGTCCCCTTCCTTGAGCCGGCGCTCGGCAGAAGGGATGCCGTGCACGATTTCCTGATTGACGGACGTGCACAGGGCGCACGGGTAACCGCGATAGCCCTTGAAAGCAGCGCGCCCAGGGTGCTTGGCCATGCGCTCCACAGCGGCCTTTTCCAGATCCATAGTGGTCAACCCAGGACGCACCATCTCCCGCAGCGCATTCAGAACGTCCCAAACGATCAAGCCTGCGCGATGCATCTTGGCCAGCTCATCCGCCGATTTCAATTGAATGGCCATTGCTTCACTGCATCCCTCGCAAAATACCCAACACGCGCTGGGTCACGGCTTCCACCGTACCCGAGGCATCCACATCCTGCAACAAACCTTGGCCGCGATAGAACGAAACCAGTGGCTGAGTTTGATGCTCGTAGGCCGACAAGCGCGGCCCGATAATCTCTTCTTGATCATCCGGGCGGGCAATCAATTCGCCGCCATGATTGTCGCAACGCCCCGCAACCTTGGGTGGACGGTCGTAAATATTATAAATTTCGCCGCCAGTTTTACACATTCGCCGTCCGGTCAGGCGCTGCAAAAGCCTGGTGCGGTCCACGACAAAGTGCACAACGCGCGGGCCGTTCATACCGCGCGCGTGAAGTACATCCGTCAATCGCTCGGCTTGCGGCAAGGTCCGCGGAAATCCGTCAAGAACAAACCCACTGACGCAATCAGAGCGGGTGATGCGCTGCTCGAGCATCTGCAGGACCAGGCCATCGGGCACCAAATCACCGCGGTCCATGATGGGCTTGGCCTGCTTTCCCAGAGGCGTCCCCTGGCTGACAAGCTCACGAAACATGTCGCCGGTGGAGAGGTGCGGGATACCGAGCAGCCGAGCGACTTGTTTAGCTTGAGTCCCCTTGCCGGCTCCTGGTGGACCGATAAAAATTACGGCGCGCCCCGGGCCTCGCGTTGGGGGCGCGCCAGAATCACCCATACCGCCGGCCCCGCATTCGCCCTTTTTTGGCAAATCCCTCATAGTGGCGCATCACCAGCTGTGCTTCGATTTGCTGCACTGTATCCATGGCTACGCCTACGACGATGAGCAGCGAGGTGCCGCCGAAGTAAAATGCGACGTTCAAACCTTCGAGAATAAAGCGCGGCGCGTGAGCGTCAAACCATGGCCCCACGAGCCACAAGTGATTGAGCTTGATTCCCGCAATCATCCATTCCGGAAGCAAGCAAACCAGCGCCAGATAAACGCCGCCGACAAACGTGAGTCGGCGCAGGATGCGGCTAATGTGCTCCGAGGTGTTGCGGCCGGGGCGGATCCCCGGAATAAATCCACCGTTCTTGCGCATATTGTCGGCAAGCTCGGTAGGATTAAACACGATTCCCACATAGAAAAACGCGAAGAGAATAATCAGCGCGACGTAGACAAAGGTGTACAGCGGCTCTCCCCAGCGAAGGTAATTGGCAAAGCGATCGACGAACTGATATTTGCGTTGAAACATTAGAGCCAGCGTGCCGGGAAAGGTTAGAAGAGAGCTGGCGAAGATTGGCGGGATTACACCGCCGGAATTGACTCGGAGCGGCAGATACGTCATCTGGCCGCCCATAACCCGGCGCCCGACGACGCGCTTGGCATATTGCACGGGAATGCGCCGCTGGCCGCCTTCGACAAAAACGATGAATGCAACCACGGCAATCATAAGCCCGACGAGAAGAATCAGCGCCAATCCCGTGTAACCACCCCACGCGCCGGTCTTGGCTTTTTCGTACAGGTCGCCTACCGCACGCGGCAAACCGACGACAATGCCGACGAAGATGATGAGCGACATGCCATTACCGATGCCACGCTCCGTAATTTGTTCGCCGAGCCACATGATGAATGCCGTGCCCGTGGTTAGAGTGAGCATGGTCATCAAAACGAAGCCCAAGCCCGGATGATAAACGAGCGACTGGCCACCCTGCTCGGTGCGCTGAAGCATGTAAGCAATGGAGAGCGATTGCACCGTGGCCAGTAAAACGGTGAGATAGCGGGTGTACTGCGTGATCTTGCGGCGGCCGAGTTCGCCTTCTTTCTGCAAACGTTCGAGATAGGGAAACACGACGGTCATCAATTGCAGGATGATCGACGCGGTTATGTAAGGCATGATGCCAAGCGCAAAAATCGTGACGCGGCGGAGATTTCCCCCGCTAAAAAGGTCGATGATACCGAGCACGGAGCCTTTGCTCTGTTCGAAAAGCTGTTGCAGCAGCTGGGTGTTTATTCCGGGAGTGGGGATGTGCGCACCAATGCGATAGACCGCCAGCAGCGCCAGGGTAAACAGAATGCGCCGGCGAAGCTCCGGGATCCGAAAAATATTGCCGATCGTTTGGAACAAATTATTCATTGCAGAATTTCGAAGGCGCCTCCCGCAGCCGTAATCTTTTCTTGCGCAGATTTGCTGAAGCTATGAGCTCGCACGGTGAGGCCGGTCTTCAGTTCACCATTACCAAGAATTTTTATACCACCCGTTGCGCGCCGAACCAGGCCATGCGCGCGCAGCAGCTCCGGGGTAACCACCTCACCAGCCTCGAAGGCGCTGAGGGAGTGAACGTTGACGACAGAAAATTCCGTCGAAAAAAGATTGTGAAAGCCGCGCTTGGGGATGCGGCGATGCAGAGGCATCTGCCCGCCCTCAAAGCCCTCACGCCGCGAATAACCCTTGCGGGATTTTTGGCCTTTGTTGCCTTTGCCCGCGGTTTTTCCGAGCTTCGAGCCTATGCCGCGGCCAACGCGAACACGACGATGCCGGGAGCCGCGCGGGGGACGCAAATTGGATAAGTTGACAGCCATGATTTTCTCTCTCCGCCTGTATTATTCGAGAGCGCGTTCGTGTTTTTTCTCTGGGGCTTTCTCGCGCGTCTTTTGATGCTTGTTTTCCGGCGCGTTTTCCTGAACTTCGACCAGGTGCCGCACCTTCAGGATCATGCCACGCGTGGCCGCGTTATCCAGCCGCTCTACTACTTGCTGCATTCGGCGGAAGCCCAGGCCGCGAATGGTCTGGCGCATGTCACGAGGACATCCGATGAAGCTGACCACCCATTTGATACGGAGCGTGCCGCCTTCAGATTTCTTGGCCGCCGCGCCTCCCGATGATATCTTTTGTGCGGTCATTTGCTCACCTGAGTCACCTGCCACTTAATTTTTTCCGGTCAATTCTTCGACCTGCTTCGACCGGGTCTCCGCAACTTTACTGGCTTCCTTGAGGCTCAAGAGCGCCGCAAATGTGGCCTTGACCACGTTGTGCGGATTCGAGGTGCCGATCGATTTCGTCAGCACGTTGGAAATTCCCGCAACTTGCATCACCTTGCGCACCGGCCCGCCGGCAATCACGCCGGTACCTTCCGAAGCGGGCTTGAGGAGAACCTGCGCGGAGCCGAAATAGCCGATCACCACGTGTGGAATGCTGGAGCCTTTTAAATTGAACTTCACAAGATTTTTTTTCGCCTGCTCGATACCTTTTTTAATGGCCATGGGCACTTCGCGGGCCTTGCCCATGCCGAATCCGGCGCGCCCCTGCTGATCACCCACCACAACCAGCGCGGAAAAACTCATGTTCTTGCCACCTTTAACTACTTTGGTTACGCGATTGATGGCCACTACGTCGTCTTTTAAATTCGCTGCGCTGACGTCGAGAATCCTCCGCAGGGCTAAAGTTTCTTTCAGGTGATGTTTAGACATGCCTTAAAATTTCAACCCCGCTTCCCGGGCGGCGTCGGCGAGAGCCTTAACGCGGCCGTGATACTTATATCCACCACGATCAAAAACGACCAATTCGATATTTGCGGCACGGGCGCGCTCGGCGATGACCTTGCCAATCGCTTTGGCAGCAGCGAGATTACCGCCACCCTTGAGGTGCTTCTTCGTCTCGCCATCGATGGAACTGGCCGAGGCGAGCGTGCGGCCGGCGCGATCGTCAATTACCTGGGCGTAGATGTGCCCCAATGACCGGTATACGCACAGGCGCGGACGCTCCGGGGTACCTATCACGCGCGTGCGGACGCGGCTATGAATCTTGCGGCGGTGCGCATCGCGCGACATCCTTCGAACTGTTGCCGTGGCCACGATCTTCTCCTTCGATTAAGCGGTCGCCTTCGCGCCAGCCTTACCAGCCTTCTTCTTGAGGCGTTCGCCAGTCACGCGGATGCCCTTCTGCTTATAAGGGTCAGGGGGACGGAGACTGCGAATATCTGCGGCGACCTGACCAACCAAACGTTTATCAGCTCCACTGACGACGAGATGAGTCTGCTTCTCGACGCTGATGACAATTCCCTCTGGGATGGAGAACTCGATTGGATGCGAGTATCCGAGGCTGAAATTCACGGCTTTCCCTTTGAGTTCAGCGCGATAGCCGACGCCTACGATGTCCAAATCCTTCTTGAATCCCTCGGTGACCCCGCGAACAGCGTTGGCAACCAGCGCTCGAGCCAAACCGTGCAGCGCGCGATGGTCTTCGGTTTCGCGAAGCGCCGTGAGCACGCCTTCCTTCTGCTCGAAGCGGATGCCTCCGGGAAGCGGCACGGTTAACTTGCCTTTGGGGCCCTGCACGTCTACTGCGCTTGCATGCAGCGCAATCTTAACGCCCGCAGGCAACGGTATCGGTTTGCGTCCAATACGTGACATGGTATTTACCAGACCTCGCAGAGCAATTCGCCGCCCACACGCGCTTTACGCGCGGCGCGCCCGGTCATAAGGCCGCTCGGAGTGGTCAAGATATTTATGCCGAGGCCGCCAACGACAGGGCGAATGTCCGCCACGCCAAGATAGCGGCGGCTGCCGGGACGCGAGATGCGCTTCAAGCCGGTGATGACGCTGCGGCGATCCGGGGTGTACTTGAGGAACACGCGAAGCGTCTTGCGGGTCTTGTTCTCCTCGACGAGCTTGAACGTTGAGATATAGCCCTCTTCTTTCAGGATGCGGGCAATTTCGGTCTTCATTTTCGACGCGGGCACATCGACGCGCGCATGTTTGGCGCGAGCAGCGTTGCGAATACGCGTCAGCAAATCAGCGATGGGATCAGTCTGCATAGTTTCGTGTCCTTATATCCTTACCAGCTCGCCTTGATCACGCCAGGGATTTCGCCCTTGAGCGCCAAACCGCGGAAACAGATGCGGCACATTTCAAATTTGCGCAGAAAGCCTCGCGGGCGGCCGCACAGGCGGCAGCGGTTGCGAACGCGGACCTTAAACTTCGGCTTGCGGCGCATCTTGGCGAATTGACTGGTTCGTGCCATCGGCTCTCCTGATATTTTATGACGCTGCGATTCGCTTAAGTGCGAAGCGGTACGCCCAGCAGCTTTAGCAGTTCGCGACCCTCTTCATCGTTGCGCGCCGTCGTAGTCATGGTGATATTCATCCCCTTGATCTTATCGACCCGCGTGTAATCGATCTCCGGAAATACGAGCTGGTCTTTTAAACCCAAAGTGTAATTTCCGCGGCCATCAAAGGCATTGGGCGGCAGTCCGCGAAAGTCGCGCACGCGGGGAAGCACGACGTTGCACAATCGGTCGAGAAACTCGTACATGCGGTCGCCGCGAAGGGTTACGCAGCAGCCGATGGGCATCCCTTTGCGAATTTTGAAATTCGCAATGGATTTTTTTGCGCGGGTCACGACCGCCTTCTGGCCGCTGATCTGGCCCAATTCGGCAACGGCCACGTCGAGCAGCTTGACGTTTTGGCTTGCCTCGCCCAGGCCGATATTGATAACCACCTTGGCAACTTTCGGCACCGCCATCGGATTCTTCCACCCGAAGCGCTTCATCAGCGCCGGGACAACATCGGTACGGTAGCGTTCATGCATTCGGCTCATCATCTTATTTTCTTCTTCTCAGTGTTTCGCGTTATCGTGTTCGCTTCTCAATTTTCGTTTACTTCTCGAGCGCCGCTCCGCATCGGCGGCATGCACGCGCTTTGGTGCCATCGGGCAGCGTGGAATGGCCGAGACGGGTATGTTTGTTGCAAGACGGGCAAACCAGCAGCACGTTGGAGACGGCAATAGCGCCTTCGCGCTCGGCAATGCCCCCTTTGATGTTCTTGGCCGGATTGGGGCGCGTGTGGCGCTTGATCATGCTGGCATGCTCAACCGTGACGGAATTCTTATAAGGATCGACGGAAAGCACGCGACCTGTCTTACCGCGGTCGCGACCGCTCATGACGCGAACTTGATCGCCCTTGCGGATGCTGATGGTATGTCGAATTGTCTGTTTCTTTCTCATCGCTTACCACACTTCCGGAGCCAGAGAAACGATCTTGGCAAATTTTTTGTCGCGCAACTCGCGAGCAACTGGGCCAAATACCCGAGTGCCCACAGGCTCGCCGGTTTCACTGATGAGCACCGCAGCATTGTCGTCGAAGCGGATGTAGGTACCATCCTTCCGGCGATGTTCTTTGCGCATGCGCACAACAACGGCTCGAACCACTTTACCCTGCTTGATCTGGCTATCGGGCGCGGCTTCTTTCACCGACGCAGTGATGATATCGCCGAGGCCGGCTTTCAGCCCGGCATCGCCGCCTAGGGGGTGGATGCACATCAGCCGCCGGGCGCCGGAATTATCGGCCACCGTCAACCAGGTTCGCATCTGAATCATCGCAGTTGCTCCAATTCCTTATCGGCTGGCACGTTTATTCCACCGTCGTCCGGCGCGCAACCACTTCCACCAAGCGCCAGCGCTTCAGTTTTGACATGGGACGCGTTTCGACGATGCGGACCGTATCCCCGGGCCGAGCTTCACGCTGCTCGTCGTGGGCATAAAACCTCTTGGAGACGCGCATTACACGATGATAGAGGCGATGCTGCACCAAGCGGATCACCTCGACGACAATCGTCTTCTGCATCTTGGCGCTGGTCACGCGTCCGATCTTTTCCTGGCGTACGTGGCGCTCGGCCTGAGCGGGGAGCGTCGTTTTCCGTGCTTCCGTTTCCATAATCCTTCCTCAGCTCGCTTTCTTCAATTCGCGCTCGCGCAAAAGTGTTTTGATGCGCGCCAAATCCTTGCGCGCAATGCGCAGGCGCTTGAGTGCTTCGGCCTGACCGGTGGTCAGCTGAAATCGCAGGCGAAAAATCTGCTCGGAAAGTTCGCGCTGCTGAACTTCCAGCTCTTTGACGTCTGTGTCGCGTAACCGCTCAATTCTGCGTGGCATCTTTAAAAGCTCCCTGCGCGAGTGACGAATTTTGTGGGAATGGGCAGCTTGTGCGCAGCCAGTTGCATGGCTTCTCTTGCCGTGGCCAAGTCCACGCCGGCCATTTCAAACATGATGCGTCCCGGCTTTACCGGCGCTACCCAGCGTTCCGGAGCGCCTTTCCCTTTGCCCATGCGAGTTTCCGCGGGCTTTTTTGTGAAAGGCTTATCCGGAAAAATACGGATCCACAGTTTTCCGCCGCGCTTGATGAAACGCGTGATGGCTACGCGCGAAGCCTCGATCTGGCGATCCGTAATCCAGGCGGCTTCCATGGCCTTCAATCCATATTCGCCAAAGGAGAGCTTTCCGCCGCGCCAGGCCTTGCCGCTGCGCCGGCCGCGCTGCTGCTTGCGATACTTCACTTTTTTGGGCATCAACATAGTCGTTTGCTCGAAACTTCTTTACGTAAGTTCGTCTTTCACGAACTACGCCGCAGGCTTTTCCGCTTTCTGGTTGCGTTCAGGAATCTTTTCACCCTGATAAATCCAGCACTTCACGCCAATCACGCCATAGGTGGTGTAGGCCTGCGCAAATCCAAAATCAATATCGGCGCGCAGGGTCTGCAACGGCAATCGGCCTTGCAAGTACCATTCCTTACGAGCGATTTCCGCGCCATTCAGCCGCCCGGCCACCCGCACCTTAATTCCTTTGCAACCGAAGCGCAGCGCCGAATCCACTGCCTTGCGCATCGCGCGGCGGAAAGCCACGCGCTTTTCCAGCTGCAGCGAGATGGATTCCGCAACCAGCTGGGCATCCAGCTCGGGACGATGCACTTCCTGAATGTCAATGTGCACTTCCCGATGCGTGCGCTTCTGCACGTCGGTCTTCAGCTTGTCTATTTCCGCGCCTTTGCGCCCGATGATAATGCCGGGGCGCGCAGTATAAATTCGTACGACCAGCTTGTTAGCAGCCCTCTCGATATCAATCGAGTTTATACCTGCAGATTTCAGCCGATCCTTCAGTTGGCGGCGAAGAAGCACATCTTCGTGCAGCAGGTTGGCATAGTCGCGATTAGCAAACCAACGCGACTTCCAAGGCTTGTTGTAACCGAGCCGGAATCCATACGGATGTGTTTTCTGCCCCAAAGTCTTTCCCTCCCTACTTCTTGGGCTTCTTCGTTTTTACCGGCGGTCTTTTAGCCACCAGTGCTTTGCGAGCCTTGCGGACCGCGCCCCGAACTCCCTTATGCGATTGCGCCTCGGCAGCCTCGGCCGCAACACGTTCTTGCGCGGCCACGTGATGCTCGGCAACGCCAACCAGGATATGGCTGGTGCGCTTGACGTAGCGGAAGGCCCGACCCATGGGCGCGGGACGCAAACGTTTCCATCGCGAGCCTTCATTCACAAACGCGCGAGAGACAAAAAGTTGATCAACATCGAGCGCCGCGCCAGCGTCTTCGGCTTTCCGCTCGGCGTTGGCGATCGCGCTGCGTAAAACTTTTTCAACGTCACGAGCCGCACGTTTTTGCGTAAAGCGTAAAATATGCAGCGCACTTTCAGCGCGCTGCCCGCGAATCAAATCGACGACCAGGCGAACTTTCTGCGGCGACATGCGCACATGCTTCGCCATGGCATGGGCCTCGATCGACGGAGTCGCTAGAACAGGATTTGCCATGGATTAAGCCTTCGGCGCCGCAGCTCCCGCGCCGCCTCCTGCTGTTGCGCCGCCAGTCGTGCCAGCGCCTGGGGCCGGTGCCACACCGGCAGCCCTCTCGAGCGCGGCCTTCACCGCGTGACCTTTAAACGTGCGCGTAGGCGAAAACTCACCCAGCTTGTGACCAACCATCTGCTCGGTAACATATACCGGGATAAACTTCTTTCCGTTATGTACGGCGATGGTGTGGCCCACCATGTCGGGGACAATCGTCGAGCGCCGCGACCAGGTTTTGATCACTTTTTTCTCGTTGCGCGAATTAAGCGCCTCAATTTTTTGCTGCAAGTGGCCGTCGACAAACGGCCCCTTTTTCAAAGAACGCGCCATCGATTCTGTTACTCCTCAATTCGCCGCAGCTTAATCCACTGCGCGCGACGCACTTTACGGAATCCGCGCACCGGTCCGGGAACGCGATGGGACAACGGACAAAACGGACAAACAAATCGGGTGCCCTGAGCATTGGGCGTTTTCTCGACGGTGACCGACCAGCCTGGCTTACACAAGCGGTACAGCACTACCTGTGGCGGAGTTGGTGCGGTGCGTGTGGCAGGCTTCTCAGCCTTCACCGGAACCCGCTTAACAACAGCCTTGCTCGCGCGGCGAGTGCGCCGCCCGGATGATCGAGTTGTTCGAGTCGCTCTCATAAATCTTTATAAAAACTTCCTAAGGCTTGCGCCGTTGAACGATAGCTTTATCCGTGCGGCGATTCCTGCGCGTCTTTGCGCCAAGCGTGGGGAAGCCCCACGGCGTTTGGGGATGATTTCCTTTTACTCGGCCTTCACCGCCCCCGTGCGGGTGGTCCACCGGATTCATCGCGACGCCGCGCACCGTGGGCCGCTTGCCATGCCAGCGGGTACGACCCGCTTTTCCGTAGGTAACATTCTCATGATCCAGATTGCCGATTTGTCCGATAGTAGCCATGCAATTGACAGCAAACTTGCGAACCTCGCCAGAGGGCAGCTTGACGAGCGCGACCTCGCCTTCCTTGCTGAGCAACTGCGCGGCGCCACCAGCGGAGCGCACCACTTGTGCGCCCTTTCCCGGATACAGCTCGAGATTGTGAACCATCGTTCCCGGCGGAATGTGGCGAATCAACATCGCATTCCCGGGCAGAATGTCAGCCCCTTCACCGGTCTGTACCGTCATGCCCACCTGCAATCCCACCGGATGGAGAATGTAGCGCTTCTCGCCATCGGCGTAATGCAGCAATGCCAGACGCGCCGAGCGGTTCGGATCGTATTCGATTGACGCCACCTTGGCAGGGATGCCCTTTTTGTCGCGCCGGAAATCCACGTTGCGATACTGTTTCTTGTGGCCGCCACCGCGATGCCACGATGTAATCTCACCGTGCGAATTACGCCCCCCGGTACGCTTCTTCGATTCAACCAGCGATTTCTCGGGAGTCTCCTTCGTGATCTCGCTCTTATCGAGCATGGTCACAAAGCGTCGCGACGCGGTATATGGGTTAAAACTTTTCAGTGCCATGGTGCCCTCTTACCTTGCCAGCTACAAATTCTCGGCGTACTCGATCATTTTTTCGCCCGGGGCCAGCTTTACGTAAGCTTTTTTCCAGTCCCGGCGATATCCTTCAGCGCGGCCGCGGCGGCGAAACTTCCCATGAAAATTCGCGGTGCGCACATTGATCACTTTCACTTTGAAAATTGTCTGCACCGCCTCTTTGATTTGCGTCTTCGAAGCTGCCGGAGCAACTTCAAAAACGACGGTGTGTTGAGTTTCTTTTACGCCCAGCCCCTTTTCGGTAATGATCGGCCGGCGAATGATTTGATACACGGTTGCAGCGGCCATAAGCTAGTCCTTCGCTTTCTTCTTGGCGGTCTTAGGCGCACTTTTTCTCTTGCCGGCCGCTTTTTTTTCGCCTGGTTTCTTAGCTGCCGAAGACGCCTTCTTCTTTGGCGCAGTCTCTGATTTTCCCGCCGTTGCTGCTGGCGCCGGGGCAATCGTTTCCACCAGCTCAGGCCGGGCTTGGCGGACAGCCGCAAGCGAAGTTCCCAGCCGCTCTGCAGCATCCTTCGAAACAATCAAATGGTCATGGCGAAGCAAATCGTAAGGCTGCAGCGCCGACGGACGAACCAGCTTTACGCCTTCCAGGTTGCGGCTGGCCAAATCCAGATTACGGTTTTCGCCGTGCACTACCAGCAGAGCGGTGCGCGCGTCCGAATTCAACCGATCGAGCGACAGGCGCAACGCCTTGCTCTTGTGCGAATCGAGCACCCAGCCGTCAACAACGGTGAGCTTCTGCTCGGCAAGCTTTGCGGAAAGCGCGGAACGCAGCGCACCGAGAACAACTTTATGCGGCAGCCGGTAAGAGTAATCACGCGGCTGCGGACCGTGGACAGTGCCGCCCTTGCGCCAGATCGACGAGCGAATCGAGCCCACGCGCGCGCGCCCTGTCCCCTTCTGCTTCCAAAGCTTGCGTCCGGCGCCGCTTACCTCTCCGCGGCCTTTGGTTTTGTGCGTACCGGCGCGCTGCCCGGCAAGATACCAGCGCACGGTTTCGTGCAGAAGATGCGGATTCACCTTCACGGAAAAAACCGCGTCGGCGAGATCCACCTGCCCGACTTTCTTGCCTTCCAGATTCATCACATCCACGACCGCCATGATCGGATTCCTTTTTTGATTCGTCCGCTTTGCTTAAACTTCCGCGACTTATTTATCTTGCTTCGCTTTATGGATCAGAATGTAGCTGCCTGCGGGCCCGGGAACCGAGCCGCACACCAAAAGTAAATTCTCCTCGGCATCAATCTTCACAACCTCCAGATTTTTCGCAGTGACGCGCTGGTTCCCCATGTGTCCGGGGAAGTGCTGCCCAGGCCAGACGCGTGACGGAAACGAGCTGCCACCGATACCGCCAGGCGCGCGATGGAACATGGAACCGTGCGTGGCGTCACCACCACGGAAATGCCAGCGCTTCACGGCGCCCTGAAAACCCTTACCCTTGCTCACGCCGATGACGTCCACGAGCTCGCCGGGCTTGAACCCATCCACCAGCACGCGGTCGCCGACTTTTGATTCGTCTTTGGAATCTACCAGACGAATCTCCCGCAGCATTCGCATCGGCGCCACATCGGCTTTCTTGAAATGGCCGGTCATCGCTTTGGTCAGCCTTTGCGGCTTCACAAACTCGACCAAGCCAAGCTGCACGGCGTCATAGCCATCTTTTGTTTTTGTGCGGCGTTGCACAATCACGCACGGGCCGGCCTGCAGGACGGTGCACGGCTTCATCGTGCCATCCTCGGCAAAGTACTGGGTCATGCCCAGCTTGATTCCCAGAATTCCATTCACTGCCATCGCTTCGCTCTCTTCCTGCTTACTATGTGCTGCCGTGCGGCACTACTTCCCGGCATGTCCAAAAGCTTTGATCTCCACATCCACGCCTGGAGGCAAATCGAGCTTCATCAACGCATCGACCGTATCCGGCGTAGGTTCGAGAATATCGATCAGGCGCTTGTGCGTGCGCATTTCAAACTGCTCACGCGATTTCTTATCCACGTGTGGCGAACGCAAGACGGTCCAGCGATTGATGGTGGTAGGCAAAGGAATCGGCCCAGCCACGTCTGCGCCGGTGCGTCGCGCGGTGTCCACAATCTCGCGCGTCGACTGATCGAGAATGCGGTGGTCGTACGCTTTCAAACGAATACGAATTTTGTCGCCTTGGCTCATAGGTTACTCAATGATCTCGGTTACGGCGCCGGCGCCTACGGTGTGGCCGCCTTCGCGAATCGCGAAGCGCAGCCCCTTCTCGAGCGCTACCGGCGTGATCAAACTGATCTCCGCGCTGACGTTGTCGCCCGGCATCACCATCTCGACTCCCGATGGCAGCTTCACGTCTCCGGTAACGTCCGTGGTGCGAAAATAAAACTGGGGCCGGTAGCCGGTGAAAAATGGCGTGTGCCGCCCGCCTTCTTCCTTCGTTAATACATACGCTTCGGCTTTGAATTTCGTGTGCGGGGTGATCGACCCCGGCTTGGCCACCACTTGTCCGCGCTCCACTTCATCTTTCTCCGTGCCGCGCAACAACAACCCCACGTTGTCTCCGGCAATTCCTTCGTCCAGCAGCTTGCGGAACATCTCCACACCCGTCACGATCTTCTTGGTCGTCGGTCGGAAACCTACAATCTCGATTTCCTCGCCCACTTTTACCTTGCCGCGCTCCACCCGCCCGGTGACCACCGTGCCACGTCCGGAAATCGAAAAAATATCTTCAATCGGCATCGCAAACGGTTTATCCACATCGCGCACCGGCAGCGGCACCTTGGCATCCACCGCAGCCATTAACTCCACTATCGTCTTCTCCCACTTCTCTTCCCCGTTGAGCGCTCCCAGCGCCGAACCGCGAATCACGGGAATCGTGTCTCCTGGAAATTGATACAACTTCAATAGTTCCCGCACTTCCAGCTCGACCAGCTCCAGTAATTCAGCATCTTCCACGCTGTCGCATTTATTCAGAAACACCACAATCGCCGGTACTCCTACCTGCCGCGCCAGCAGAATATGCTCGCGCGTTTGCGGCATTGGTCCATCGGTCGCCGCCACCACCAAAATCGCCCCATCCATCTGCGCGGCGCCGGTAATCATGTTCTTGATGTAATCGGCGTGCCCGGGACAATCGATGTGCGCGTAATGCCGGTTGGCCGTCTCGTACTCGACGTGCGACACGGCGATCGTGATCCCGCGCTCGCGCTCTTCCGGCGCATTGTCGATCGAATCGAACGCGCGGAATTGCACCTTGGGGTTGTTCTTCGACAATACTTTCGTGATGGCCGCCGTCAGCGTCGTCTTGCCGTGGTCAATGTGACCGATCGTTCCAATGTTGACGTGCGGCTTACTGCGCTCAAATTTTTCCTTCGCCATTGCTCAGTGTGCTCCTGTGCTCGTGCGTGTTGGAACTTGGGTTAGAAACTCTACCGCATGGCCCTGCCGCTGGCCTTGGCGATCACCTCTTCGGAGATGGATACCGGGGCCTCGGCATAGTGCGAGAAGTGCATCGTAAAGCTAGCGCGCCCTTGCGTGCGGCTGCGCAGATCCGTGGCATAGCCGAACATTTCAGCCAAGGGCACTTCGACGCGGATCACATTGCTGCCGGCGCGATTCTCGGTGCCCTGAATCTGGCAACGCCGCGAATTTAAATCGCCAAACACTTGCTGCATATATTCTTCGGGCGTGACGACTTCCACTTTCATAATCGGCTCAAGCAGCACCGGAGAGGCTTTGCCGCAAGCTTCTTTAAAAGCCATCGAACCGGCAATCTTGAACGCCATTTCCGAGCTGTCTACATCGTGATAACTGCCGTCGATGAGAATCACCGCGATATCAACCATTTCATATCCGGCCAGGATGCCGTTTTCCATGGCCTCACGTATGCCAGCGTCGATCGGGGCGATAAATTCCTTGGGGATTGCGCCGCCAACAACTTTATCGATGAAGAGCATGCGATGCTCTTTGTCAAAGCGCCACTTACCACCCGATCCAGCCACTTTTTTTGAGAGCGCGTCGAGGTCGTCGGTGGACATCTCGCGCATATCTTCGTGCGCCGCATTCGGCAGCGGGTGAACCTCAATCTTGCAATGTCCGTACTGGCCGCGGCCACCGGTCTGACGGATGTATTTGCCTTCGGCGCCGGACTTTCGGCGAATCGTTTCGCGATACGCCACCTGCGGGCGCCCAACCCCCGCCTGCACATTAAACTCGCGCATCATGCGGTCAACGATAATTTCCAAATGTAATTCGCCCATGCCTGAAATGATGGTTTGACCGCTGTCAGGATCGGTGTGCACGCGAAACGTCGGGTCTTCCTGAGCCAGGCGGGCCAGCGCATTGCCAAGCTTGTCCTGGTCAGCCTTGGTTTTCGGCTCGACGGCTACGGAAATAACCGGCGCGGGAAACTCGATCGACTCCAGAATCACGGCGTTGTCTTCCTCGCACAGGGTATCGCCGGTGGTCACGCTCTTTAGGCCCACGCAGGCGGCAATATCTCCGGCGTGCACGGCTTCAATTTCCTCGCGCTTGTTCGCATGCATCTGCAGCAGGCGGCCAACGCGCTCGCGGGTGTTCTTCGAAGAGTTGTAGATATAACTGCCAGCCTTCAGCACTCCGGAATAAACGCGAATGTATGTGAGATGCCCGACAAAAGGATCGGACATAATTTTAAATGCGAGCGCGGCGAAAGGCTGATCGTCACTCGCGCGCCTAAGAACTACCTCAGTCTCATCGAGCGATGTTCCCTCGATGGGCGGGGTCTCGAGCGGCGACGGAAGGTAATCGACCACCGCATCCAGCAGCGGTTGGACGCCTTTATTCTTGAACGCCGAACCCGCCAGAACCGGTACGAGTTTGAGCGCGATAGTCGAGCGCCGGATCGATGAGCGCAATTCTTCAGGAGTCAAGCTGTGCTCGGAGAGAAATTTTTCAAGCACCGCGTCATCATGCTCGGCAATGTACTCAACGACTTTGTCGCGGTGTTCCTTATAGAAAGCTTGATCGATAGCCGAGGCTTTGAGTGCCGCCGCAATATCGGGCCGTGAAGCCACAAAGGAAGCGTCCCAAAGTTTTTCGACTTCGAAGACTTCGAATTTCGCGCCCAGGGTTTCCTCGAGCCAGACAATTACTTTCTGTTCGATGAAGTCGATACAGCCGATGAAGGAATCTTCCTTGCCAAGGGGAAATTGCAGGGGAACCGGGTGAGCGCCAAGCCGCTGCCGCATCGAGCGGATACAATGGTCAAAATCCGCGCCCATGCGGTCCATCTTGTTAATAAAGGCGATTCGCGGGACACGATACTTATCCGCCTGGCGCCAAACGGTTTCTGACTGCGGCTGCACGCCGGCAACAGAATCAAAAATCGCGACGCAGCCATCCAGCACTCGCAACGAGCGTTCCACCTCGACGGTGAAATCGACGTGGCCGGGCGTATCGATAATATTGATGCGGTAGGTCTTGCCATTCCGCAGCCAGGAAGCTGTCGTTGCGGCGGAGGTGATGGTAATACCGCGCTCGCGCTCCTGCTCCATCCAATCCATCGTGGCGGTGCCTTCATCGACGCTGCCGATTTTGTAAGTCACACCCGTGTAGAAAAGGATGCGCTCGGTGGACGTCGTTTTGCCGGCGTCGATATGCGCCATAATGCCGATGTTGCGCGTTTCTTCGAGTTGGAACTGTCGAGCCATTCCTGGTTTCTCAGAATCCTTTTACCAGCGATAGTGGGCGAAGGCTTTGTTAGCCTCAGCCATGCGATGAACGTCTTCCTTTTTCTTCATAGCGCCGCCCTTGGAATTGGCTGCATCCATCAACTCATCGGCGAGTCTGTCGGTCATCGTCTTCCCAGCACGGTCTCGCGCATATTGAATCAACCAGCGAATGGCCAGTGACTGGCGGCGAAACGGATTCACTTCCACGGGGACCTGATAGTTGGCGCCGCCAACACGCCTCGTTTTAACTTCAAGAACCGGCTTCACGTTCTCTATCGCCTTCTTGAAAATCTTCAAGGCGTCGTCATTGCTTTTCTTGGCGACCTGATCCATCGCGCCGTAAAAAATCCGCTGTGCCGTGGAGCGCTTGCCGTCCCACATCATGGAGCAGATAAACTTTTGCACGAGGTCGCTGCCGTACACCGAATCCGCCGGTGTCGTGCGGCGGCTGACCCATCCTTTGCGAGGCATTGCTCAGATTCTCCTGTTTAACGCATTACTTCTGCGCAGCCTTAGGCCGCTTGGCGCCATATTTGGAGCGCCCTTGCTTGCGATTCTCGACTCCAGCAGCGTCCAGGGTGCCCCGAATTACGTGATAGCGCACGCCGGGGAGGTCCTTCACGCGCCCGCCCCGCACCAGCACAATGGAGTGCTCTTGGAGGTTGTGGCCAATTCCCGGAATGTACGTTGTCACTTCAACGCTGTTTGTGAGCCGCGCGCGCGCCACTTTGCGCAGAGCCGAGTTCGGTTTTTTCGGCGTCTGCGTGTAGACGCGAATGCATACACCGCGCTTCTCCGGGCAACCTTGCAGCGCAGGCGACTTCGTTTTATTGCGGATCAGTTCGCGTCCGTAACGGACTAACTGAGAAAACGTCGGCACGGCTCTCCCTCGCTCGAGCTAAATTTCGTTTGTCGCTTCGCGCACAAAGACACAGTGGCGCAAGGCTGTTTATTAGGTTGCAGAAAGGTTCAGCTGCGAACCCGGCAGAACCAGCAAGAAACTCCGCACTCACTCCAGAAGCTTTTTAGCTCTGGTTCGACTCGGAGAGGCTTACTCGGCTTTTCGGGGCTGGCGCCCCATTCCGGCCGCTCTCCTGCCCCATTCCTTCGTTCTTGTTCTGGGGCGGGAGACCTTCTCTTTCACTACAGGGCCAAACTCCCCTGACAAAGCGGTAAGTATAGGGAAAAGCGGTGGTTGTGTCAAACAAAAATATTCGCTCCATAAGTGGAAAACCTTTTGCAAGGGGTGACTTCAATACGGTGTGTCATAAATGCCACCGTACCGGTACCTAAATGACTTAGTTTCTGTATCTTAGACCTTAGAATGGGAGCGCCGCTACGCGCTCCGCAAGCCTCTTTGGCGCCGCCATCGGGACCGGCTCGTGGCGCGGCACAACAATTTTTCCATGCTCAATAACCACATAGCCGTCACGAATTACAATATCTACATTCTTCAAATCATCGAGATCAGCATCCGGCTTCCCGGCCACAACGAGCACATCTGCCAGCTTTCCAGCTTCTAGAGTTCCGAGCTTGTCGCCCATGTCCAAAATTTCCGCGTTTGATTTCGTGGCGATGGTTAAAGCCTCAGGGACGCTGAAGCCCGCAGCGACAAAATTTTTCATCTCATTAATGTAAGGCGCCGGCATAAAGCGAAACCATTCCAGGATTAGATCTGTGCCGATGCCCATTTTAATTCCAGCCTTTTTCAGGCGGCGAAGCATTTCGAGATTTGCAGTGTTCGAAAACGTGAAACGCCGGGATGTGAAACCAAAATATCCTCCCCATTGATCGAAAATGATTTGATAAGGAATTAGGGTAGGATCCGCTGCGATACCTTTGCGCGCCATCATTTGAATCACTTCTTCGGTTCGCGGCAGGGGATGCTCGATCGTATCCACGCCGGCTTCCACGGCCCATTGGATATAGAACGTTTCGACATCTGCGGTGACCTTCAATCCGAGTGCGTGCGCTTCCTCGACCGCCGCACTGAGTTCGGCTTTGGAAAAGTGACTGCCTATCTTGATCAGGTCGGCGCCGCGCGAAAACTGCTCGCGCACCGCTTGGCGCCAGTCATCAGGACCGGACGCCAAACGAGTGGCTCCCTCCATCAAAAGCAATTCGCGGGGAAGCCCTTCGGTGGAGTGCCCTCCGGTTGCAGTGATAAATTGACCGGCGGCGAAAACTCGCGGGCCAACGATGCGATTTTGCGCGACCCACTCTTTCAAGCGAAAGGGAATATCGCCCTTGGAGCCGACATCACGGATGCTGGTGATACCGGATTCGAGATAGAAGCGCAGCTTCTCCACGGCACGCAGGGTCGAATCCGCTTCGCTAATGGCTGAAGGGATGTTCGACGATGCGTCCACATAGGTGATGTGCGTATGAAGATCAATCAGACCAGGCAAAATTGTTTTGCCTCGGACATCCATGACGCGCGCATCAGCAGGCCAGTCAGTCGAATCAGAAGGCAACACTTTTACAATTTTATTACGCGTGATGAGTAGCGTTCCCTCGCGCGCCGGAGCACCTGTGGAGTCAAAGATGCGGCCCCCGCGAAGCACGAGCGAACCTGCAGGCCCGCGTGGTCCAGGGGGAACAGGAACGCGTCGCGGATCGTCCGAAACCGGAGTGGAGGGGTCTAGGAATTTTCTTCGATCCGCCGCATTCTGCTGCGCCTTAAGAGTAAAAGGCGGAATCAGAAGAAACAGGGCGACAGCCGCGAGTGGCGCGCTGATTTTGTTCATCGTCTTCCTCCATCGAGAGAAGCAATGAGGATCTATAACTTCCTGAGCCGTATAATTAAATTCCGTTCCGCTTGGCCCGTTTCGATATGCTTGGGCCTTAAAGGCGCTCAAGCGCATGTGCAGCTTTAGAAACCGATTCTGTTGCGACACTTTACCGTAAACGCGCCTCGACATACACTGCCGCGAAATCTGAAAAGGGAAACGCTTGATGGATACTTCTCGGCATAAACTCACAATTCTTGCTTTTCTACTCGCGATCACCGCGGCAGCGGGCCCGCGATCGGGGAAGCGCGCCACTTACCGTCAACAGAGCAACAAAACCGCTAACCAGCCGAAGACCTTGAGTGCCGAGGAAACTTCGCCGTATGTAATCGATCAGTACGTTACAACCATACGATTCGAAAATGACGGAACAAGCCGCCGCGAACTTCGCGTGCGTGCGCGCGTGTTGTCCGATGAAGGCGCTCGGGAGCTTTCGCGATTAGCTTTTGACTATGATCGAAGAACCGAGCAACTCGAAATTAGCGGCGTCGAGATCCATCAAGCCAGCGGCGGCTCTATCGGACTGCTCCCGCACGCGGTTGCAGACAGGCCCGTGGCTGCCGTGAAGGATGCTCGGGCTTACGACGATGCTCGCCAGAAGTCCGTACGCGTGCCGGGGCTCAAAATTGGCGACGCACTGCAATACACCATGACTTTGACCGTCGTGAAACCTCCGGCGCCAGGGAATTTTTGGCTTGAGCATAATTTTTTGCGCGACGCACCAGTGAGCGAACAGTTCTTCGAAATCAGCGTCCCTGGCAATCGTCACGTAAAGCTTAAAACCCGCGCCGGCCCTGAATCATTTACCACGACCGCGGACACTTCTCGGGGAACTTCGCGACGAATCTACCGGTGGACATTTTCGCCCGAAGTACGGCCTCCCAAGCCAGCCGACAATGTTGAGCCGGACATTCAAATGTCTACATTTCTCAATTGGGAGGATTTAGAACGCTGGTATCAAAAACAGTGGGAAGCATCGGATAGCGCTGATCCCGCGCTGGATGCCAGGGTCGCTGACCTCACGCATGACCAGCCCACGACCAATGAGAAACTCGCAGCCCTCTATACATTTGTATCGCAAAAGATTCGCACGATCGAGCTTGCACCCAATGCATTTGGATGTCGCGGGCTGCGCGCAGCTCGAGTTCTGGCTCAAGGCTATGGGACCCCGCTAGACAAACACGCCCTGTTTTCCGCGCTAGCTAAAACAATCGGACTGCGCGCCTTCCCCGTTCTTATTGGGAGGCCGGGCGAGACTGCTGATGGCGTTCCATCTCCGGCACAGTTCAACCATATAGTTACAGCTATAGAAGGCCCGGGCGAGTTGGTGTGGCTTGACACAGCTCCGGAAGTGGCGCCGTTTAGCCTGCTGGCCGCAAGCCTGCGTAATCGACGTGGGCTTGCAATTCGAAGCGTCTCTGGCGATGTGCGAGGTCGGCCGGACTCGCCTGTCCAATGGATAACAACCCCTGCTGATCCGCCATTTCCCGCCACGCAAAATGTTACTGTCAACGGCGAACTAAACGCCGATGGGAACTTGACTGCTCGTGTCCAGTACGCGGTGCGGGGCGATGCGGAATTGCTTTTGCGCGTGGCCTTTCATCGTGCACCGCGCGAGCAATGGAAGAATGTCGGCCAACTCCTCGCGATTTCCGATGGCTTTCGTGGCGAGGTTACGAATGTTGTGGCGTCGAATCCAGAAGACACGCGAAAAGCTTTTGAAGTGGAGTATCAAATCTCCCAAAAGGACCTCGCTCACTGGAGAAATCAAAAAGCAGGCCTGCAGGTGCCACTGCCGTCGCTCGGACTTCCCGACATTCCCGCGCAAGCGGAAGGCCACAAGCAAGGTGGGGACGGCCTTGACCTCGGCACACCGCTGAAGGTAACGGCGGTCGCGACCATTTCCTTTCCAAAGGGAGTAACTGTGCGCGCACCGTTTCCCGTGGGCGTGAAAAGGGATTATGCGGAATATCGTTCGACGTACCGCAACGAAGGAGGCCAGCTGAAAGCCACGCGTGAATTGCGCTTTCTCCTCCGCCAGTTGCCGTCAGAGCGAATCGGAGATTACGCGGCATTTGCGCGAGCGGTGCGCAACGACGAGGCACAACAAATCGCCCTCGAGCGTGCGACGCCGATGCCAATTCCCGCAGCGTCAGCCCCCGCGAAACGGCGCGAATGAAGCATCGGATCGCGGCGACCCCGCAGGCGATAATCACATCGGCTAGTCGCGAGCGAACTCTTACCTGATCTCGAGCATTTCTCTTTCTTTGGTAGCGGAGATGTCTTCGATCTTCTTTGTTTCCTGGTGAGTGATTTTTTCGAGGTCTTCGAGCGTGCGCTTCTTTTCGTCTTCGCTGATCTTTTTTTCTTTCTCCAATTTCTCGACAGCTTCCTTGATGTCGCGGCGGATGTTCCGCAACGCGGTGCGATGATTTTCCAGCATCTTATGCAGATGCTTCACCATGTCTTTGCGGCGCTCTTCGGTCAGCGACGGAATCGGAATCCGGACGATTTTGCCGTCGTTCGTAGGATTCAAGCCAAGATCGGAAGTACGGATCGCCTTATCGATCAAAGGCACGACCCCCGGGTCCCACGGCGAGATCACGATCATAGTGGGTTCCGGAACGGAAAGCGTTCCCAGCTGATTCACGGGCATCTGGGTGCCGTGGTAATCGACGCGAATGTGGTCCAGCAACGTCACGTTGGCCCGGCCGGTGCGCAGGCTGGAGAGCTCTTTGCGGAAATCTTCCACCGCTTTTTCCATGCGAATTTTTGCTTGCGCCATAGCGTCTTTGCTGCTGGCAATCATGGTCATAGAGCTGTCCTCCGCGAGCGGCAATTTTAAAACCGTGAAGTCAGTCGCAACGGAATAAAAATTTCTGCTGCCCCGCTATTACGATAACGTGACACTCGATCCAACACGCTCGCCCATCACCACGCGCTTGATATTTCCTGCGACATTCAAATTGAAAACGATAATTGGCATATCGTTATCCATGCAAAGCGAAATAGCGGTCGAATCCATTACCTTCAAATTCTTTTGCAGCACATCACGAAAGGTAATGCGTTCGAACCGTTTTGCGCTGGACACTTTTTCTGGGTCAGCATCGTAAATACCGTCTACGCGCGTCGCTTTTAAAATTACTTGGGCTTTGATCTCCATGGCGCGGAGCGCCGCGGCGGTATCGGTAGAAAAATACGGGTTACCGGTTCCCGCTGCGAAGATCACCACGCGGCCGCGTTCCAAGTGGCGCGTGGCGCGGCGCCGAATGAAGGGCTCAGCTACCTGATGCATCTCAATCGCACTGAGCAACCGCGTGACGCAACCCTGTTTCTCGAGCGCGTCCTGAAGTGCCAGGCCGTTGATTACGGTTGCCAGCATGCCCATGTAATCGCCCGTCGCGCGGTCGATATTCATCGACTTCTGCCGCGTGCCGCGAAATATGTTTCCGCCACCGACCATGATGGCGATTTGTACCCCGAGATCGTTAATCTCTTTAATTTCCTTCGAGATGGCAACTACCGTTCCCCCGTGGATCCCATAACCTTGCGAACCTTGTAAAGATTCGCCCGACAGCTTAAGGACGATGCGCCGGTAGACCGGGACGGCCTGGCCGTTTGCCCGCTTCGCTGCTTTGGTGGCTGCTTTCATGAGAAAAGTTTTGGCATTAAATTAACCGGCGTGATTCGCCCGGAATTGTAGCAAAGAATGATGGCGCGAGCACGCTCTTGAGGCCATGCCGGATAATGCTCGAATGGCGCGAAAATAAAAAAAGCGCTCCCGATCGGAAGCGCTTTGGAAAGTCGAATCGAGTACAGCGAACGTGCTTCACTCACTTGAGCCTGCCGGACTTCCGCTGACTTCGCCAACTTTCAATCGAACAAACCGGCGTACCGAGACATTTTCGCCGAGTTTTGCGGCGCACTGCTGGATAAGCTCCTGCATCGTCACGGACTCATCCTTGATGAAGTGCTGTTCATACAAGCAATTCTCTTCGTAAAATTTCTCCATTTTGCCGGCGACAATCTTCTCTATCACTGGATCGGGTTTCCCGGTTGCGCGGGCCTGCTCGCGATAAATTTCCCGCTCGCGATCGAGCATTTCCGGCGTGACGTCTTCGCGCCGCACATATCGGGGATCGAGCGCGGCAATATGCATGGCAACATAGTGACAAAGTTGCTGGAACGCTTCGGTGCGCGCAACGAAATCCGACTCGCAATTCACTTCCACGATGACGCCGATTTTCCCTCCGGCGTGGATATAGCTGCCCACGAGTCCTTCGCTCGCCTGGCGCTGGGCTTTTTTCTGTGCCGCCGCTTGTCCTTTTTTTCGGAGGATGTTGATGGCTTTTTCGATGTCGGCCCCGGCTTCCACCAGCGCGGCATGGCAGTCGCTAAACCCCGCGCTGGTACGCTCGCGTAAATCTTTGACGAGCTGCGCGGGAATCTTAATGGGTTCCGGTAGTGTACTCATCTCGTTTACGGATCCTTTTTGTGATCAGGTTTGTTTGCGGCTTTATGAATCAGCCTTGCTTAGGGTGCCAGTTCACTTTGCTTCCGGAGGAAGAGCGTTTCGTTATACCTTCGCAATGCTACGTTCGCGCAATTTTCCCTCAGCAATCAAGTATCTACCGCACTGCTCGATTTAGAGGGATTCAGCTAGGCGCAGCGCTGCACGCAAATCCCCACAGACAATCTAATTCTTGTCGTCGTCGCCGCTGGGCGCGACCGGCTCGGCGGTGGCAGCTTCGACATCCACGAAATCGCCTTCTTGTTTTTCGTAAGCTTCGTAAGCGCTCGTGTCCACATATTCCACCGCCTCGGGCGCCTCGGCGCCTTCCTGCGCGGCTTTCTCTTCCGCAATCTGACTTTGCTCGAAAGCGTGATGGCCTTCAAGTACGGCATCCGCAATTTTCGATGTGAAAAGACGAATGGCGCGGAGCGCATCGTCATTGCCGGGAATAACCCAATTGACCAAATCCGGGTTGCAGTTCGTATCCACGACACTCACCACCGGAACGCCCATGCGCCGCGCTTCGCGCACGGCGATATCCTCGGCGTTTGAATCAACCACAAACATGGCGTCGGGAAGAGCACTCATGTTCTCGATGCCCTCGAGGTTCTGGTTCAAATGTTTCAATTCGCGGTCAAGCCGGGCTGCTTCTTTTTTTGAAAGTTGCGCCATGCGGCCATCTTCAATCATGGCCTTCAGGAGTTTCATGCGCTTGATGGATTTTTGCAGTGTTGACCAGTTCGTTAGAGTTCCGCCCAGCCAGCGATGGTTGACAAAAAATGCGCCGCAGCGGTGCGCTTCTTCGGCAACAGCTTCTTGCGCCTGCCGCTTGGTGCCTACAAATAAAATCGCTTTGCCCTGGCTGGAAACTTCGCTGACGAACCGGCTAGCTTCGCGAAACATCTTTAATGTTTTCTGGAGATCGATAATGTGAATGCCATTTCGCTCGCCGAAAATATATTCCTTCATTTTCGGGTTCCAACGCCGCGTCTGGTGGCCAAAATGTACTCCCGCCTCCAGAAGCTCTTTCATCGTAATTTCAACTGCCAACATACCTCCTTATAGGCCTGGTTGTTTTGAGTCACTGCCGACATCTGCCGTAACCCAACAACCGGTTGCCGGCTCCTTGCCGGCCGTGAATTTGGCTCCGCAGAGCGGAACCAGAGCTTGCTGACTAGCGCTTGCTGAACTGGAAGCGCTTGCGGGCGCCCTTCTGCCCGTACTTTTTGCGTTCTCGCCTTCGCGAATCGCGCGTGAGAAATCCGTTTTTGCGCAAACCGTTGTGCAGCTCGGCATTAAACTTTACCAGGGCGCGAGACAAACCCATCCTCACCGCTCCTGACTGTCCGCCCGCCCCGCCGCCTTTTGCCGTCGCCATTACGTCCACTTGGTTCAGCGTCTCAGTGAACTTGAGTGGCTCGACCGCGGCGTTTTTCCAGGCCACATTCTTAAAATAATCTTCCACAGGCCGTCCGTTCACCTCGAACTTGCCCGACCCCATGCGTAGAAACACGCGCGCCACGGATTCTTTCCGCCGGCCGGTGCCGTAGAAAAATGTCTTACCGAGGCCCTCATTGGGCATTGCCATCGAATTTACCGCTCCTTCCCGAAAATTTTCGCTGAGTAAATGTCTTCACTTCAAAAGCAAGCCGAGCCAAACAGACGCTTCTACCTGCACATAACCCGGAGCGGACTCTTGGCTGGCTATGGTTCCAGCGGCTGCGGCTTCTGTCCCAGATGGCGTTGCAATCCCTGCGCATCCAGATAGACGCGGAGCTTACGGGCGCGGCGAGCACGCAGCTTGTTTTTCGGCAGCATACCAAGGATGGCTTCACGCACCATCCAATCGGCACGCTGAGCGCGCAGCCTCTTTGCGGGAACTTCTTTCAAGCCTCCCGGATAACCGCTGTGGTGCCGGTACACCTTTTGCTCGAGCTTATTACCGGTCAAGCGAATCTTGTCGGCATTAATAATCACCACATGATCGCCGGAATCGAGATACGGCGTGTACGCCGGCTTATCTTTGCCGATTAATACGCGGGCCACACGTGTGGCCAGCCGTCCCAGAACTTGATCGGTCGCGTCAACGACAAACCAGGAATTCCCTTCCTGGAGTTGTTCGGCCTCGCGACCCTTAGCTACATACGTCCGCATGCGCTCAGTCACACCTTTCCGCTAAAAGACAATCGCTAACAATATTAGATTCATGCATTTTTGTCAACGAAGGGTTATGAGCACGCTTAATGAAATTTGACGAAGTGCGACCAATTGGAAAACGATCGCGATTAGAAATTTCTGATTTATGAAAATCAGTTACAATGTTTGGAGACACTCGAGTTGCCGGGGGCTTCTTGATCCACAGCAACATTTTTCATAACGATCGTGTCCTGCCCATTGAGAAGGTTCGACTCTCGCCGGGGCAAGCCGGACTCCTCAATGGATGGGGAATTTTTACCACGCTTCGCGTCGTACAGGGCGAGGTCTTTGCCTATGAACGACACTGGCGCCGCCTAGAGAAAGATGCCAGCCGAACGAATCTGCCATTCCCCTTCAATTCCGCCAAAATCCGCGTGCATTTGCGCGAGCTTCTGCGCGTAAACAGGGTCACCGAGGGTACGGCGCGAATTTACGTCGTCTACAATCAAATCAGTTTCTGGCAGAGCGCTGAGAAATTTCCTCCGGTCGATTTGATCATCTATTCCTCGGGATTGCCGGAGTATCGCGAGCCGGTGCGGCTGGCTTTGCGGGAGCACGTCCGCCATGCGGCCTCGGCCCTTGCGGGCGTTAAAGTTACTTCCTGGCTGAATAATGTTTGGACTCTGGCCGAAGTGCAAAAGCGCGGTTTTGACGAAGCGGTTTGCCTCAATGAGCGCGGCGAAGTAGCCGAGTGTACCGCCGCAAACATATTTTGTGTCCGAGGGACCAAGGTACTGACTCCGCCGCTCAACAGCGGATGCCTTGAAGGCGTAACCCGCGCAGTGTTGCTCGAAATAGGCGGCGAAGCAGGCGTGCAGTTTGCCGAGCAGTCACTCCGGCCGGAAGATCTTTACGCGGCCGATGAAGTGTTTATTTCCTCAACGAATCGCAATCTTCTGGGGGTGGGCGAAATCGAAGGTCACACGCTGGCTGGCGCACCGGGGCCCCTCACCAAGCGCCTCGAGCAGGTTTTCGCATCCTATGTGGCCGACTACGTCCACCGGCGAGCATCGTCTTCGGCAAGTGTTCCTTCACGTACCTGAAAAGCAAAGCCGTAATTCTTTCCAACGGACGTCGTGCTAGAATCCCCTCACAGGATTTGCCTATGCTCGAAACTCCAACATCTACCGAGCCGGCCTTGGAAGTTGTCGCGCCGGATGGCGGACGGCGGGTAGTTCGCGTCTCGCACTTTCCTTTCTTAATCGGCCGAGGGTCGGAAACCGGCAATCATTTGCAGCTTCCCGACCGCAGAATCTCGCGGCAATGCGCGGCTTTGATCCTTCAGGATGGCCAAATCCGGATAGAGGATCGCGGCCATCGGCGCGGCATTTTCGTCAATGGCCAAAAAATTGAGTGCCGCGCGCTTTCCGACGGCGATGTAATCAATTTCGGATTGACGGATTCTTTCGAACTCCGTTTTTGCTCCGGACCTAGCAAGGATTCGATACCCGAACTGCTCACGCGCATCGATCACGCCACCAGCAGCGATAGCGGCGCCGGAGGTCTGCGGAAACTCAATTTGCTTCTCGAAGCCACCGCACTTCTGCATTCGCATCTTCCGCTCGATTCTGTTCTCGCGCATATGGTGGACTATGCCATTGCGCTCACGGATGCCGATCGCGGTCTTCTATTACGACCCGACGAATCGGGCGCCTTGCGGTCACGGCTGGCCCGCCAAAAAGGTCAGGCTCGCCTTTCGATTGAGGGACTCGAGCCAAGCCAGACAGCTCTTCGTCTCGCACTCCATCACAAAGCTGCCGTAATTACCGAAGATATCGAGCATGGGAACTTTGATCTAAAAGCGGCTCACAGCATTATCGCGCAGCAATTGCGCTCTGTCGTTGTCATCCCACTTTTTTCGTCACCGGTGAAGACCGCAACGCCCCAGCCTCCCGCCCCCAGTGAATTGCTGGGCATGCTCTACCTGGATAGCCGCCGCCCCGCGGCGTTTTCACGTTTGGAGCGCCAAATCCTCGACGCGCTCGCGTTGGAGGCCGCGAGCGTTCTCGACAATGCGCGCCTAGTTGAGCGCGAACGCGAGCGTGAACTTCTCGAGCAGCAAGTTCGAATTGCCCGCGAGATTCAGCAAGCTCTTTTGCCCCGCGAGTTTCACCACTTTCCCCATCTGCAAGTTATCGGTGTCAATCAACCTTGTTATGCAGTCGGGGGCGACTACTTTGACGTATTGCAGCTGGAACAGGATCGCACCGCATTTCTCATTGCTGACGTTTCGGGCAAGGGACTCGGCGCCGCGCTGCTCACCACCATGCTCCAGGGAGCGCTTTCGGGAATGACCCTGGGTCAAGAACCCGCCAAGGTCTTCACACACATCAATCGCTTTCTCTGTGATCATTCCAATGTCGGACGCTATGCTACCGTTTTCTTCGGAATTCTCGAGCGTTCTGGCCACCTCGAATATATTAACGCTGGGCATCCTTCTCCACTGCTGCTCCGCAAGGGTCGGGCCGAATCTGCATTCCCAGCCAGTTCCTTTCCAGTCGGATTGATTCCCGAGGCTGAATTCACGAGCGCCACAATCGAGCTCGAAGCCGGCGACACTTTGGTTTTGTTCAGTGATGGAATCACCGAAGCTATGGATCCGGAAGAAACTGAATTCGGCTCGGGTCGCCTGAAAGAGCTTTTAAGCGGTCACGTGAATTCACCGGTCGAGGAGCTTCAGCGCATAATTTTGAGCGCCGTTGAGAATTTCACGCGTGGCGCACGCCAGGCTGACGATTTGACGCTTCTTGTCGTTAAGTATCTTGCAGCCGGACACGCTGCCGTAGGCAACGCCACCATATAATCGCCAAACTGGAATCCCAATTTATAATCTTCACTTATCACTATTGTTCCGTGATTCCATTTGAAATTCACCCCGCAAAGGCGTATTGCTATACGGCGTTCGGACATCACGTTGCTAAACACTCGGGAATATTTCTCTGGGAGGTTCTGATGCGCAACCGCGCCTGGATGTGCCGTAGATTCGCATTTCTGTTCATGTTCGCAACGAGCCCAGTTCATTCGCAGGGTGCGCCGCCAGCTCAAGTAACCGCCATTCGAGCGGGCACGCTGATCGATGGTAAAAGTGATCGCCCGAAAACAAACCAGGTGATCCTCATTCGCGGCAACAAAATTGAAAGCGTGCAGGATGCTGGCTCCGCGCAGGTTCCCGCTGGGGCCAACGTGATCGATCTTTCGTCGGCCACCGTGCTTCCTGGATTAATCGATTCCCACACCCATATTTTTCTTTGGGGCGAAGATCCCGCCAAAGGCGGTTACGACGCTAACATCCTGCACGCCGGCACTAGTCTTCGTGCCGCCAGGGCCACCGTCGCCGCACGGAATGCTCTCCAACAAGGGTTTACAACCCTGCGTGACCTTGAGACCGAGGGTGCTGGCTATGGGGATGTCGAAATCAAGCAAGCCATCGAAGAGGGTCTAATTCCTGGGCCGCGGCTGTTCGTGGTCACTCGCGCCATTTCCACGACCGGCGGCTATCCTCTCGAAGGGTATGCCGCGCAACTGGACATGCCCAAGGGCGCACAACTCATCGACGGCCCGGTCGAAGCACGTAAGGCCGCACGCGAACAACTCGATCATGGAGCCGATTGGATCAAGGTTTATATGACGCATCGCTCGTGGGTGGATAAGCGCGGCAATCTCGTCTCGCAGCCTACGCTTACCGTGGAAGAGTTGCGAGCCATCGTCGACGAGACCCACGGTTGGAAGAAAAAGGTGGCCTGCCACGCGTATAACGGAGTTGGGTTGCATCGTGCGCTCGATGGCGGGTGTGATTCCATCGAGCATGGGCTCGAGTTGGACGATGCTGCCATCACCCAGATGGTCCGCCAGGGCACTTGGTATTGCCCTACTCTATCGCCCTATTACAACTGGTGGGCCGCGGAGGATACTCCCGAAGGAAAGCGTGACCGCAAGCGCGTCGCCGTCCACGGTCCCTCTTTTACCAAAGCGCTTCACGCTGGGGTGAAAATTGTGTTCGGGACCGACGCGGGAAGCTTCCCTTGGACTGATTCCCTCGCGCAGGAATTTGGGCGCATGGTCGAATTTGGAATGTCGCCGATGGACGCCATTAAATCGGCCACATCGCGCGCCGCGGAAATGCTGGAGACCGAAGGCGAGATTGGCGTGATTGCCCCAGGCGCTTTTGCTGACGTAATTGCTATTGCTGGCAATCCTCTGAAAGATGTGAACGAATTGAAACGGGTAGGCTTCGTCATGAAAGACGGCGCTGTATTTAAAAACGAAATGCACTGATTGCGAGAGCTACGGCTCGACGCGGACACCTTTCCAAAAGGCAATGCGATCTTTGATTTGAAGCGCCGCAGCGCTTGGCTCCGGGTAATACCACGCCGCATTTGCGTTGCGCTTGCCCTTTACCTCGACATCGTAATAATGCGCAGTTCCCTTCCACGGACAAATTGTCGTCTCCGTACTTGGATGAAAATAATGCCGCTGAATTGAGTCTGCCGGAAAATAGTGATTTCCCTCTACCATCACGCACGCATCGCTTTCCGCCAGCACTACGCCTTCCCATATCGCTTTGGCCACGCGTAATCTCCCTTCTGGCGCCAGCCTGGACCTACCAACATTTGTAGCCGCCCCAGCTGGCGGCAATCAATCTCACGGCGAAAAGCCTTTTAGGCATCCAGGTCACAATAGATGCGCGCCCGAGCCGAATTGGTACATCAAGGAGTATTTATGATGCCTCCACAATGCGTGAGAATCACTCGCCAACTGGAAGAATTGTCTTCGGCGAATTGCCACGGGCTTGCCTGAATTTCAGCGCCGCCAGGCTGCTTCACCTTGGGTTTGTAAGAGTGGGAATTTTTGAGGGTTCCTCTTCAAGTTGTTTTTAGGTACTGCACGCAACACAGGCCAGCATGAAACTATGGCTTACCTTTAGAGCAATTTTTGAATAATTTTGTGCCTGCCGGTTCGGTTCATTCCTGGCTCTGATAGACTTCTCCGCATGAACCGCGAATACAGATTTGCTGCGCTTCTCTTAGATATTTCTCTCCTGACCTTTTCGTGCGCGATCCCACGCGGCGCCGTCGCCCAATCGCAGGAGCCACTCCCGGCTGCAAAGACGCGCCGCAGCGGCCCGGTTTTTCACAAAGACAAATTCGATAAATCCTCCGTCGTGCGCGACCTGGACGAGCGCCTCGCCAAATTTAAACCCGTGAACATGTCCTTTCACAAAGAAGGACTAAGCGCCCGCGAACTCCAGATGGTCCAGAAGCTAGTGGATGCCGCGAATGAGTTCGAACAAATTTATTGGCGCCAGAGCGATCCGCTGGGGCTGGCTCTCTATCGCTCGCTCGAAAAAAGTCACAATTGGCAGGATGACAAACTGCGCCACTTCCTGAAAATTAATGGCAGTCGTTATGACCTAGTGAACAAAAATCGGCCCTTTATTGGATCAGACCCGGCTCCTCCCGGGCGCGCTCTTTATCCCGCGGATCTCACACGCGAAGAACTTGAGCGCTACATCAAAGAACATCCTGAACAAAAAGCCGCTCTCTACGATGAGCACACCGTAATCCGCCGCAGCCGCAAAGGAAACAGGCTTGAAGCAATTCCCTACCACGCGGCCTTCGCTGAATTTCTGAATCCCGCCGCCCGCGACCTTCGCGAGGCCGCTCAGCTCAGTGACGACCCGGCCTTCGCTAAATTCCTTCGCCTTCGGGCCGACGCTCTTCTTAGTGACGACTATTATGCGAGCGACCTTGCCTGGCTCGATCTACAGGATCCCAAGTTTGACGTCATCATGGCGCCCTATGAATCCTATTTGGACAATCTGCTCGGCATAAAAACTTCCTATGGCGCAGCGGTGATGATTCGCAACGATGAAGAAAGCAAAAAGCTCGCCGTCTATCAAAAGCATATTCCAGATCTGCAGGAGGCCCTGCCCATCGACGCTTCCGATAAACCCTCTAAACGCGGCCATCTCACGCCAATGGAAGTCATGGACACTCCTTTTCGCGCCGGCGATCTCTTGCACGGCTATCAGGCCGTCGCGGACAATCTGCCCAACGATTCGCGCATACACGAAGCCAAAGGCAGCAAGAAAATTTTCTTCAAGAATTTTATGAACGCCCGCATTAGCGAAATAATTTTGCCCATCGCCAACCGCCTGATGCGTCCCGATCAAGCCGTGCTCGCTTCCGGCGAAGGCTATCTTGCTTTCACGCTCATGCATGAAATCGCGCACGAACTGGGTCCAAGCTACGCGCACACAACCGAGGGCCGGAAAACAATTCGCGAGGCCGTCGGTCCCACGTTCTCAGCCCTGGAAGAAGCCAAAGCGGATGTGGTGGGAATGTTTGGTTTGAAATGGCTGGCAGACCACGATGCACTGCCGCCGGAGAAGTTAAAGGTTGCCTACGCGTCCTACGTGGCTGGTATGCTCCGCACGGTGCGGTTCAGCATCGCCGAAGCGCATGGCCGCGCGGAGATGATGGAGTTCAATGTTCTGTTTGAGCAAGGCGTGATTGCTCGTGATCCCACCACCGGTCTCTATTCCGTTGATTGGGACAAAGCTCCCGCCGCCATCGAACAGCTCGCTCGCCAGCTTCTCGAAATGGAGGCTACCGGCGATCGCCCTCGCGTCGAGGCTTGGTTTGCGAAGTACTCCACGATGCCCAGCCACTTGACGGAAGCTCTGGAAAAAGTTGCCGACATTCCCGTGGATATCGAGCCGATCTTTTCTTTTCCGGTGGTGATTCGATGAGCGAACAAAATTACAAGAATCACAGCAAGCTCGTGCCAGTCTTTCATTTTTTCATTTTGCCGGTATTCACGCTGTGTTTCGGATATTCTCTCTACCGGCTCAAACAATCGGGCTTGTCATTTGACTCGGCACTCTTCGTTGTTGTCGCCGCGGCATTGCTATTAGCTGCTCTTTACTCCCGCCTCTTCGCACTTCGCGTCCAAGACCGCATCATCCGTCTCGAAATGCAGTTGCGCCTCGAACGAATTCTGCCGCCGGACCTGAAGCCGCGCGTCGCTGAGTTCACCGTTTCTCAGCTGATCGCTCTGCGTTTTGCCGGCGACGACGAACTTTCGGAACTTGCGCGCCTGGTACTCGCGCAACAACTGACCGGCAGCAAGGCCATCAAGCAATCGATTAAACATTGGCGGGCTGATTTCTTGCGGACCTAATTTGCAACGAACGCTGCATCAAAAGTAGCGCTATCGCCGTCCAAATTTATTACCGTTATCCTCTGCGCACCCGAACTCAAGGAAGGCGTGGTAACTCGAAGAGTATTCGCATCCACGAAAGTGGTCGTGACTGGAGTCCCGCCAATGCTGACTTTGGTACCATTCGTCCCATTCTGAAATCCGCTCCCGCGAATCGTCAGTATCGTGCCTCCACTCGCCGGCCCTCTTCGCGGTTGAACCGAACCAATGGAAATAGGCGCGCCCGCCAACTCCAGAATCGAAAGTCCTGACTCCGTAATTGCGAATATCCGTTTCCCAGTCTCATCAACCGTCAAAAAACTGCCATGCAGCGCATCTCGTTCGGTTTTCAGCTGTTCCGAAAAGAACATTCGCTCGCGTACCATCCCGCTGCGCACATCGAAAATGTCCACACCACCGCGTATTGTCGCCTCGCCCGGATGCGCCGCGGTGAATGGCTGATACAAGAGCCCGCCGCTGGGATGCATCGTTTCGCCCGGGACCCCGGCCATTCCCGGCAATTTCTCGAGTTCGTGATAAAGTCCTCGGCCCGTCAGGCGTAAATCCGGGCCCCAAATTTTAGGCGCCGGTAATCCATTGGTTTCGTTTTTTCCGGTCACAAAGATATTTCCGTCGTCGGCCACCGCCAAATCCGATGATGAGGTATTCCCCAACTCGTTCTGAAAACGATTTGTGGCGGACTGCCACACCGCCACCGGCCCTCCGCGGGTCCCTCCAAATACCAGAAAGACGCTTCGGCCTCCGTCAGCAGATTGCACAATCGGCGTGCCCGTTAATTTCGAAACTTCCGGCTGTGACGGCAGTTGAATGCTCTTTGTACTCGGATCCAATACTCCCAGGCATTGCGAACATCCTCCGGCTGTCTCCGCCGCCATGGCTACAAACACGTTCCTCAAACTGGTGGCCGCGACTCGCGCCGGTCCGGAATTCAAAAATCCGGGCACACCGCCAACCGAAACACACGTTCCTGTTCCCGGCGCGTCCAGATTCATCAGGTAGACCATCTGCGCGCCAAAATCCGCCACGACGAGTTGCGATCCATCCGCTGTCAAACCCAGCCCGCGCAATTCCGCATTCGGCGGCGGTCCCCCGGGGCACGGCGGGTCTCCGCCAGGAGGATTAAGCGGGGCTATGAATTTCGCCGCATTCAAATCAAAAACATCGACGTGATCGATGTTGCTCAAATAAACTCGCTGCCGTTTCTGATCATACAAAATAAACTTGTAAAGCCCGGCATGCCGAAACACCTGCCCATCCTTTAAATAATGAAAAGCCCCCGCCACGTTTGTCTTTCCCGATGCCGAAGTGATCGCCAGATCCGCCGCTCCCGGCGTTCCCGGTGGAGTTTGAATGGTCAGCATCTCGATTGGAAAAGGATAGTCCGCGGGTAATCCCAATGCGCGCAAGGTCGCCGGCGTATCGGCTAGGGATTTTACTGTCGCCGCTTGGCCTCCCACGGAAACGCTCAATTGAGATACGCTCGACCCAAATCCGTAACCAATCACTTCAACCGTTGTATCGCCCTTCGGACTTCCCGCGGTCGTGAGTAGCCGCACAACGTGCGGCCCGTATGAAAAGGCTTCCGGAGCAAATGCCATCCAGCCGCTCGGGGAGACTGCGCTCACGTGGACTGGCCCAACATTCGCGACCGGTGGAGTTGTCGCTAAGACTTGAATGTTGCTCGGAACCGTGACGTTACTCGCGGCTTGCCCGCCGAAAAACACTTGTGTTCCGGAGACAAAATTCTGCCCTGCCAGCGAAACCGCAGTTCCGCCGGTCGAGCTTCCATTGGCAGGCGTCACCACGCTGGCCCCAGTAAAGCGCGAATACGGCGGCGCGAACTGGCGAGGTGACGCTGCGTCCAGGAAACTTACGCCACGATTCGAAATTCCAAAGATTCGCGAGCTCTCATCAGCATCTTGGATTTGCGAGCGCATGCCGCCCAACGGCAAGTCCGGAATTTGCCCGACCGACTGGCCGGTCCTCGCATCCAAAATCGCGATTACTGCAGGCCCGTCGGAATCTTCCGAAATATAGAGAAACCGGCCATCCGCAGAGAAGACCAAACCTTGCGCCTGTCTCAACGCGTGAAACGCTACCACCTTGAGCGTCCCATCCAGCAAAGCGACCTGTGCGCCGCTAACGGAAGACAAATAGGCAGCGAAGCGCGAACCGTCGCGGTCGGCAGCGACGAACACCGGCGTTGAGCCGACAAATTGCGCACTGCGGGTGAACGAATTGCTTTGCACTTCGTACAAAAACAACGTACCGGTAGAATTATTTGACGCCACCAGCGCTTTCGTGTGGTCACCGCTGCGGGCCATCGCTCCGGGCCCCCCGCTTAGCCCGGACGGTGAAATTTCTGCAAAAGAGTTGTTCAGCCGGTCCCACCGCGCCAAGCGCGTATTTTGCGTGCCCGCTTGGCGTAGGCTCACCAACATCGTTTCGTTCGTTAGAGGCACAATTTCTTGTGGCAGGCCGAATCTCGCGAGCGCCGTTACGAGCCCTCCCACAGGGTTTCGCGATGCCTGCAAGCTTACAGCGTCGATATCGACTATTTGTTCCGCCGAAGTGCCGACCCAGATTTTCTTTCCGTCGGCAGACAAATCAACACTCGTTGGCTCCGGGACCGCAATTCTCGCGATCAACTCCTGCTCCGGCGAGAAAACGTCCACGCGATTCATAAACCGGTTGGCCACAAAAATTCTTTTCTGCACGGAGTCATATACGATTCGCCGGTGCGATGGCTCGCCAGCGGAGATGTCGCTCACTGGCGTGGAATCAATCCGCACAAACCCCGTCCGTGAAGGCGTCAATAGCTGAGTACCGGTTTGTACCGTGAGAGCCAGAGATGTCGCATGCGAAAGGTTTCCACTGCTGGCCTGCACGCTCAGCGTAAAAGTTCCTGTCGCGGTTGTCGCCGAAACCCCGAGGATCACGGAGCGGTTTCCGCCTGCTTCCACAGAAAAAGTCCCAATCGGATTTGTAGAAACTCCTGCGGGTATTCCGCCGAGCGACACCTGCACGCTTCCAGTAAATCCGTTTGTTCCAGTTACGGAGAAAACCAGCGGCTGGCTAGTTGCGCCTTGCGTGAGAGTGACACTCGCCGGTAAAACCGAAATTGTAAAGTCGCTTGCAGGCGGTGGCGGAATTGGAGGCTGCACCGGCACGGTGCTCCCCCCTCCGCACGCCTGCTGCAGCGTTATAAGAACGAATAGGAACAGAGCTAGCGTAGCGGGTAATATTCTGCCTGACCCGTTCCAACTACCGCGAAGGTCTGCGTGGCGCACGACGCCAACCTTCCTCGCCAGCTTCTCGAGGGCGGAGGAATTTTAAAAGGAATAATAACCGGTAGAGAAGCTATCTCGGGTATAAACTACAGAAGGTTGGTGCTGTCAAGGTAAAAGAAACCGAATTCTCTCGGGGTGCAAGGAAGGGTAGTCCCCAAGGTTCCCGCGTAGCGAGCCGGGCGCGAAGTAACCCCATCTCCCTTTGCGCCCAGCTCACTGCGATCCAGCTCTGAAACTTAGGAGCTCTTCTGCGCGACAGTAGGACCGGACGCGGCGCGCGCGAATGCTGAGCGCTCCACATCTTTTTCCTTATCTTTGTGGCTGGCCGACTCCGTGGTCTTTTCGATTTCGATCGCGCCCTTAAAGTAGGCGCCATCCTCGATCATGATTCGCGCGGTCGTCAAATCGCCCACCACCGAGCCATCTTTCTTGATTTCGATGCGGTCTCGGGCGCGCAAATTTCCCTTCACGCTTCCGTACACCACGACCTCACGCGCGACAACGTCGGCGGTAACCTTTGCCGCGGCACCCACGGTCAGTTTGCGATCCTCCAGATTCACCAGACCTTCCACGGTCCCGTCAATCTGCAGGTCTTCATTTCCGGAAATTTCACCTTTAACGTGTAAGCTTGCTCCCAGTCGCGCGCTGGCGCGGTCAGAAGTTGCGCCCATTGGGCGCATTGCATCGGTGCTCATATTGGTTTCTCCCTCCCAAGTCGCCGGAGCTGGCTTCGGCGTTAAGTTTGTCCGCGGTTCTGGTACGACCGACGATTGCGGTTGTTGTTGCGGTGAGTCAGGTTTCTTATTGCTCCACATCGAACCTCCCATGGCTTTACACACCTACGCAAAAAAAAACAAAACGCAAAAAACGTGGACCGGGGTTCTCTACTCTAGCCTTGTAGGGGGTAGCGAACAACTGAATTCGACGGGTGCTCGTTCCTACCAGTAAACGAGGAAAAAGCTCCAATTTTCCGCCGATTGTCAAAAGACTTTACTGCAACCCCGGGCTATCCGCTTCGCGACTTAATATTTGCGCAATACGCTGATCACTCTGCCCTGAATTTTCACTTCACCGGCGGGAAGAACGATCGGATGCATTTCCGAATTTGCCGGCTGCAAGCGGATTTTCCCTCCGGCCTCGCGGTAAAAGCGTTTCAGCGTTGTTTCGTTGTCGCGTATCAATGCGACGACGATTTCGCCGGGATTGGCCACTTGCGTTTGCTCTACAACAATGTAGTCACCATCGAGGATGTGGTCCTCCACCATCGAGTTGCCCTTCACCTGAAGAACAAACGAATTCCCCGCGCGCGCAAAATCTCCGAGCGACAACGTGTCGTTCGCCTCAATCGCCTCCAGAGGACGGCCTGCGGCAATTCTCCCTGCCAGCGGAAGTTCCAGCACTTGCCGATCGCTTACCTGTTCGCGCACCGGCTTGGGCAATTGCATGATTTCTATCGAACGGCTCTGGTTATATCCGCGGCGGATGAACCCCTTTTTTTCGAGCGTGGTGATGTGTTTGTGAACCGTCGCAAGCGATGTCAGGCGAAGGGATCGCGCAATCTCCTCGAAGCTCGGCGAATAACCATGCTTATTGAGAAAACTAACCAGAAAATCCAGCACTTCTTTTTGCCGTTTCGTCAGCGCCACGTTGCACCTCCACCTGCCGCAGAATCTTAGGCGAACTAAAAGCGAAAGTCAAGCACCGGAAAGCGCTAGGCCGGTTACTGGCTTACTACCAAAGAGCTGCATGCCTGCGTTCGTGTGTGCAGAGGGGACCTTGCCGCGGTTTTTCTAAAGCATTTTGCATTCTAAATCCTGAAGGAGCGTTACGCTTCAGCGTCATCCTGGTATCTCTTTCATCCGCTATCTCCCGGTATGGTATCTTTGGAGAGAACAACTGGCCCCGCCAGTCAGCATCGGAGTTTTTATGGCTTCTATTTTTATCCGGATGCATCCACTGAATCGGGCGAAAGTGTCTCGGCAGGGCGCGATTTTTTCGATTTTGCGGCTAAACCCCGGCGTGGCATCCTTCCAGTTGCCAACAAATTTCTCTGTTACTAGGCAAGCGGAGACATAAGGGCCTATGGCAACAATCACACAACCACCGGTTTCCGATTCACAGAAGCGCCGACGCGAAGTTATCGACCGCGCCGTGATCCGGTTCTGCGGCGATTCCGGCGACGGCATGCAGATTACCGGAAGTCAATTCACCAATACCGTGGGGCTTTATGGGAATGACCTTTCCACGTTTCCCGACTACCCGGCGGAAATTCGCGCTCCTGCGGGTACGCTACCCGGAGTCAGCGGCTTCCAGATAGCGTTCGCCTCGACCGACGTTTTCACTCCGGGAGATGCCGTTGACGTCCTGGTCGCGATGAATCCCGCCGCTCTGAAAATGAATGTCGCTGACCTCAAAAAGAACGGCATTCTTATCGTCAACAGCGCCAGCTTTGAATCGAATGATTTGCGCAAAGCGCAGATGACCTCAAATCCGCTCGAGGATCATTCGTTGGACGGCTACCGCCTTTTCGCAGTCGACTTGACCAAACTCACCCGCGCAGCACTCCAGGAATTGGGCCTCGATGCCAAGAGCATGGACCGTTGCAAAAATTTTTTTGCGCTGGGAATGTGCTATTGGCTCTACAACCGGCCGATGGATTCCACCTATCGCTGGCTCGAAGACAAATTCAAGAAAAAGCCGCTGCTTGTTGAAGCCAACAAGCGGGCAATGAAAGCAGGCTACAGCTATTGCGAGGCCACGGAGGCTTTCCAGGTCACCTACGAAATCCCTCCGGCAAAACTTACTCCCGGCGTCTATCGCAACCTCAGCGGAAATCAGGCGCTGGCACTCGGCTTTGTCATGGCTGCGCAAAAGGCGGGACTCACTCTGTTTCAAGGCTCTTATCCAATTACGCCCGCGTCCGATATTCTTCACGAGCTTTCCGCGTACAAGAATTTCGGTGTGATGACGTTCCAGGCCGAAGACGAAATTGCCGCCATTACTTCGGCGATTGGCGCTGCATATGCCGGCGCGCTGGCGATTACCACCACCTCGGGCCCAGGAATGGCTCTCAAGACAGAAGCGCTCGGCCTCGCTGTAGCGATTGAACTGCCTCTGGTGATCTGCAATATCCAGCGCGGCGGCCCTTCGACCGGTTTGCCGACCAAGACGGAGCAAGCCGATTTGCTGCAAGCCCTGTTCGGCCGCAATTCCGAAGCGCCGATCCCGGTAATCGCATCCTCGAGTCCCGGGGACTGTTTCTGGGTTGCGATGGAAGCTTGCCGCATTGCGATTAAATACATGGTTCCTGTGATTATTCTTTCCGACGGATACCTTGCCAATGGAGCTGAGCCGTGGCGGATTCCGGAAGCGAGCGAGATTCCGGACATTCCTGTGAAGTTTGCAAGCGATCCCGCAAACTTCCTCCCGTACCAGCGCGACCCCCAAACGCTGGCGCGCCCTTGGGCAATTCCCGGCACGCCCGGACTCGAGCACCGCATCGGCGGCATCGAGAAGCAGGACGTCACCGGCAACATCAGTTACGATCCTTTGAACCACGAGAAAATGGTTCTTTTGCGTGCCGCGAAAGTAGAAGGCATCGCGCAGGACATTCCTGAAATCGTTCCCGCAGGCGATCCCGACGGCGATTTGGTAATTATCGCGTGGGGCTCCACTTACGGACCCATAACCGCGGCGCTGCAAACGCAACGCGCGCGCGGGCATCGCATTGGCCACGTTCATTTGCGCCACCTCAATCCCTTCCCGCGTAACTTGGGCGAGGTCATCAAGCGCTACAAGAAAGTGCTCGTGCCGGAGATGAACATGGGCCAGCTTTCGCTCGTGCTGCGCGCGAAATATCTTGTGGACGCCGAGAGCTATAGCAAGATTCAAGGCCGTCCTTTCAAGCAATCGGAAATGGAAGCAAAAATTCAGGAAGTGATCGAAGAGTCGCGGAATCACTAACTTCGCAGAACCAGGAGAATCTCGGGATGAGTACGGCAACGCTTCCACCGATTTACACGAAGAAAGATTTTCAGACCGACCAGGAAGTTCGCTGGTGCCCAGGCTGCGGAGACTACGCAATTCTTTCCGCGGTGCAATCGGTTTTCCCGGAGCTCGGCGTTCCCCGCGAAAAATTTGTTGTAATCTCGGGCATCGGCTGTTCGAGCCGTTTCCCGTATTACATGAATACATTTGGATTTCACACGATTCATGGGCGCGCTCCAGCGGTGGCCACGGGATTGAAAATCATTCGCCCTGATCTGGAAGTCTGGGTTGCGACTGGCGACGGCGATGCGCTTTCCATTGGTGGCAATCACACCATTCACATGCTGCGCCGCAATGTCGGCTTGAAAGTGCTGCTCTTTAATAACCGCATTTATGGGCTGACCAAGGGCCAATATTCGCCCACGTCGGAACTGGGCAAGAAGGCCAAGTCAACGCCGTTCGGCTCGGTCGATCGCCCTTTCTATCCGCTGTCGCTGGCGATTGGCGCCGAGGCCACTTTTATTGCGCGCTCCGTGGACGTTTTTCAGCAACATCTGAAAGATGTTTTGCGAAAAGCTGCCGCGCATCAGGGCTCCGCGTTCGTCGAAATTCTTCAGAATTGCAACATCTTCAATGACGGAGCGTGGGAAGGTATTACCGAGAAGGATGCGCGCAGCGAACAGGTCGTGCAGCTAGAACACGGCAAGCCGCTGATATTCGGCAAGAACCGCGACAAAGGTATACGTTTGAACGGCCTCACGCTCGAAATCGTTCCACTCGGCAACGGTATCGCTGAAAAAGATCTTCTGATTCATGATGCGCATAATCCCAACGCAGCGTACTCATTTTTGCTTTCGCAAATGGAATTGCTTCCTGGTTTTCCGACGCCGATTGGCGTGCTGCGCTCGGTGGACGCCCCGCGCTACGAAGACCAGGTGAACAAACAGATTCGCGATACGATTGCCATGCGCGGCGCTGGCGACATCAATAAGCTGCTCCACGATGGCGACACCTGGGAAGTGAAGTAGCTGGCGTTACAGAGCACGCGCAAATCGCGCTTCAAAATCTCGTGACCACTTGGGACCCCCGCGCTTACCTGAAATTCTCTGAAGTACGCTTTCGAGCGGGTCTCGATCTTCTCGCGCACATTCCTCCGGCTCCATACCGCAATATTTACGATCTCGGGTGCGGCACCGGCCACCTCACTCAGATTTTCGCGACGAGCTTCCCTGGCGCGAATTCCGCCATGCGAGAGAATTTTGCCCTTGTTATTGCGCGCGCGCGCGCCCCGCGGCGTTCTAGCCGCTCAAATCCCGCGTCACTTCGACATGCCCGCGCATGCCATCCTCCGAGAGACGGTGCAGCAAAGCGCGTTGCGCGAACAACTCGAACATCTCTTGGTTACTCCTTTGCCTCCGCCGGAAACGATCTGGAAATTGCTTGTTCCTGAGGCTTCAACACTCGATATCTGGGAGACGATTTATCTACAAGTCCTGGAAGGTCAGGATGCGGTGCTCGACTTCATGCGGGGCTCGACGTTGCGGCCACTGCTGTCGAACTTGTCTGCGGAAGATGGAGCTAAATTCCTTGCGGACTTTGCGAAGCGTTTGGCCGTCGCGTACCCTCGTCAGTCTAACGGCCAAACTTTGTTCCCTTTCCGCCGGTTGTTTCTAATTGCTCAGCGCTGAATTCCTCATGTGACGCAACCGCCCGCCCCCCTCTTATTTTTAGTTGATCTATGCAAAGGGCACGGGCAGTCCTGGTCATGTATAATTTAATTTGGCCAAACTTAAGCGTTTAAGCGCTCCGATACAAATAACGGCGGGCACCGGTAAAGCAGTTTCGTTCCAGAAAACTAATTATGGCAACTAAGAGACAAATCGAGGCTTCGCCCTCCGTCTTATTTCAGCGCAAGCTCAGATTTATGCGCACACGTTTGCGCGAATGGCGAATGATCGCTTGGGGGCTCGTGTCGAAAGATCATCCTATCCTCGTTCACGTGATTCCGATGCGACGGTGCAATCTAGCCTGCACGTACTGCAACGAATTCGATGATGTGTCGACCGCGGTACCGCTCGCGGAGATGAAGCGGCGCTTCGATCGCCTGGCCGCCATGGGCACCTCCATTATCACGATTAGCGGCGGCGAGCCGCTGATGCACCCGGAGCTCGACGACATCATCAAGCATATTCGTCAGCGTGGGATGATCGCCGGCTTGATTACCAACGGCTATCTGTTGACGGCCGAGAGGATCAAGCGGCTGAATCGCGCCGGGCTCGAGCATCTGCAAATCAGCATCGATAACGTGATCCCCGACGAGGTGTCAAAGAAAAGCCTCAAAGTGCTCGATCAAAAGCTCGAGTTGCTTGCGCAACTCGCCGTCTTTCAGGTGAACATCAACTCGGTGCTGGGCAGCGGCGTGAAAAACCCGCAGGACGCGCTGGAGGTAGCGCATCGCGCGGTTGCGCTGGGTCTGACAAGCACCGTCGGGATCATTCACGATCACAATGGGCAGCTCAAAGCGCTAGGACCAAAAGAAATCGATATTTATGAAGAAATTATGTCCCTGGGAAAACGCTCTTACTCGCGATTCAACTCTTTCCAGCATAATATTGCGCGGGGGAAAGAGAATCAGTGGCGATGCCGCTCCGGGTCGCGTTATCTGTATATCTGCGAGGATGGCCTGGTGCATTGGTGCTCGCAACAGCGCGGGTACCCGGGGATTCCGCTCGAGAAATATTCCGCCGACGACCGGCGCCGCGAATATTCCACCAAGAAGTTTTGCGCGCCCCGGTGCACCGTTTCCTGTGTCCAGCAGGTGGCGCTATTCGATAATTGGCGATCGCCGCAAACCCTCAAGCCGTTGCCGGCAGCAGCTACTGCAACTCCCACAGCCGAGTTGGTGCAAGTAGCAACCGCTCCGCGCGACTCACGCTAGAAACCTATAATCCCTTCGATTCCGGTCGTTTACGCAGAGCCGCGTTGCTTCTAAGAAACACTGTACCTCGAGAACGTTGACGCTCGGTAATGCTCGGTCTATGTTCAAAAGGATGGCCCGGAGTGGTCGCATGGCGAAGCCTGCTTTGCCGGAAGCCAATGTTATGGCCGGAATGATTGCGTCCGTCGTTCCCTATCGTTTAAATAGGTCTTAAATAGATTAGGATAACCAGGGAAACTTGAGCACCTTACCCAAAGCCGGACGGTATGAAATTATTGGCGAACTTGGCCGCGGGGCGATGGGTATCGTCTATCGGGCCACCGATCCGGTGATCGGCCGCACGGTTGCGGTAAAGACGATTCGTCTCAGCGAAGAAGGCACAGGGATGTCTCGCGCGGAGTTGGTCGCGCGATTCCAGACGGAGGCGCGGGCCGCCGGCTTGTTGACCCATCCCAACATCGTGGTGATTTACGATGCTGGCGAAGAAGAGGGTCTCTTCTACATCACCATGGAATTAATCGAAGGACGAAGCTTGCAGTCGCAGATCGACGGCAAGCAAACCTTCCCGCTGCCGCGCGTACTTCGCTTGATGGAGCAGGCGTGCGCGGCACTGCAATTCGCCCACGAACGCAACGTGGTTCATCGTGACGTTAAACCCGCCAATTTAATGCTCACGCCCGATGACACTTTGAAGATCACGGACTTCGGTACGGCTAAAATTCTTCAGTTCGGCACGACGCATCAGACAGCGCAGGTGGTCGGAACACCAAGTTACATGTCCCCTGAACAAGTGAAGGGCAAAGCAGTGGATGGGCGCTCCGACATATTTTCGCTGGGCGTGGTGCTTTATGAAGTGATGACCGGAGAAAAACCATTCCCGGGCCAGAACATCACTACGGTGATTTATAAAATTGTCAACGAAGATCCAATTCCGCCGCGGCAGCTGGATTCGTCGATTCACCCTGGATTGGATTACGTGATTCTGAAGGCACTCGCCAAGCAGCCTGAGTTGCGTTACCAGACCTGCCGCGAGATGCTCGAGGAACTACGGAATTATCGCGACCTTGCGCCGGATCCCAACGCGACGGTAGCGTTAAACGGGGCCACCGCTTCCAGTGCGACGAATAGCCTGATGGGCACAGTGGCAACGCGCCCTTCCGCTAGCACCCTGCCAGTTGGCGCGGCCGTCGCTCGCACATCGTACGTAAGACAGCCGCACCCGGACCCCGTTAAAAAACGCGACGTCCCGGGAATCGTGGTCTCGTTGATCCTCTTGGGGATCATTGGATATGCCGGGTATCGCCTGCGGCCCACTGTCCAGGACCTGTGGCAACGCACGCACGCGAATAGAGCGGCAGTGACACGCGAGAACATTTCCCCACAAAACGCGGCGCCTGCTATCGAAACGGCCCCCGCTTCCATCGCGGAGACACCTGATAAGGAGCCGGCTGCGAACCCACCTTCTACCGCTCCCGGTGAGCGGCCTACCCTGCAACCGGAGCCTCCTGCCCGACCGGCGGAAGCGACATCCGCGAATCCGGAAATCAGCTCCATCAGAATACGAATCGAAAAGGATTTCCAGAATGCCGGCCTCAGCGGAAAGATTAAGCTTCACGGCGTTGGAAATGTTTTGACGCTGACCGGGCGCCTGAATCCCGATGAGCATCGCCGGCTATTGCACAATTTAAAAAACATCCCTACCAATGTGCACCTGGTAGACCATCTCGAAGATGCTCCTGATTCGAATTCCAGCGGTGGGACTAAATCGGATGACCGGCCCCAGCCAGCCGCTGGCTTTGGCGCGCTCGATGTGATTAGCGACGTTATTGGAGCCACAGCAATTTTGCGCGGGCCGGCGGGACGCGTCCTTTCACAGTGCCAGACGCCTTGTCGCTTTGATGACTTGAAGCCAGAGCGCTATAACCTCGGCGTTGGTAAAGCCGGTTACAAACCGGTGCAAACGCAACTCGTGATTGCTCCCGGTGAAATTCTCGATCAGCGCATTCAGTTGGAAGTGAGCACGGAAGGCTTGTTCGTCTCCAGCCGTCCTGGCGGAGCGGACATATTTCTCGACGGCGTGAAACAATTGAGCCAAACTCCGGCCACGCTGGTTTTAGTGCCGGGTCAATATAATCTAGTGATGAAAAAATCGGGGTTTGATGCTTATGCTGGCCAGGTCCAGGTTAAAAATAATGTAATGACGACGCTCGACGTCAACTTGGCGCGAAGCTCGACGCAAGTGGCTTGGGCCAACGTTCGCACGGCGCCGCTGGGCGCGGAAATTCTGGTGGATGGAAATACGTCCGGCCAGGTTACGCCTGCGCGCGTCCGCCTTACCTCCGGCGAGCATACCTTAACGCTTCGATTGAATGGATACCTTCCGGTGAACCGCAAAGTCTTTGTCGATGAGGGCCAGTCTGTGCAAGTGAATGAGGCTCTCCGCTGGCAGGAGTAATTGCCCGTAATAATTCCGCACAATTCCTTAAGCCCGCCGGTTCTGTAGGTGGACCTTTCTTTTCTCGAAATTTCAGTCGCAATCGAGAGAGTCGCGAACCAAGGCGCAACGACGCAGCGCACGCCTGTCGGTCACTCGGGGGTTCCAAATCGGCCTGCTCAACTTGTCACTTTTCTGCCCACGCGGCGAGGATAAGCTCTTCTAGACAAAGGTGCCTTCCCTATAAGTCGATGACAAAAAATGGCTTATGGCGCCCTCCAGGTGGCAAGCCCCGTGCTCTCTGAGGAGTGGGCGAAGCTCACACTCAGGCGGCAGTAACTTTTGCTGCCGGTCCACGACCGGAGAACGAATTGGCCTTAAGCGCTCTAATAAAGTCCACGCCGCAACCCACGCTAGTGGAGGCAAGGGCCAACTGCGGGGAAACCTCTCGCACCGGAAACCCGCCCTCATTAGGAACATTCCCACGCACTGACTTCGTGGCCCCGCAACATGCGGAGGCAACCGTAGTGCGCTTCCTGCGCGCGTTCCACGTGCTCCTGCGCTCAGCCAGGCTCTATGACAAGAATCATCCTCGCGTGATGAATAATTTAGAGGCGGCCGAGCGCAGCCTTCGAACCGCGATCGAGGTGGTTGGTGCGCTGGCCATTAGCGCGGAACGCGGAGGGATCGTAGTACCAAAGCTCGGCGAGGTTCCCATCGCTGACAGCCGGTACGAGTTGAATATGCTCGCAACGGAATTGACCCAGGCGGGTATCCACACGTTGGTTTTTTACGCTGAGACAAATTTGGGCGAATTAGAAACCCTCGCACAACTAACCAACGGCACTCTGCTAAAATCGGAAGCTCAAAGCGGCGTTGCAACAGTGCCCGCCCCCCCACGACGCCTGCAAGATTGGCCAAGCCGGTTCGCTGAGCATCATATCGCAGGAATTACCGTGAATACGCATATCGAGCGACGGGTGGACAGTGTGCTGGCCAGCCTCATCGCCGCAATGATGGCCTATGGCGGTACGACCAAGGAAGAAGCCGAGAATTTAGCCGACACACCTCTGCTTGCCCCAAAACTTGATGAGTTGACCCCGGCCCTACGCCTGCTGGCCCGACTAACACCGCCTTTGGAAATTGCCGCTGGAGCCTCCGCACAAGATTCCGCCCGCGCGATACATACGACCCTCGCGGAAGCGGAACGCAAGACTGTGCGGCTGCTGGTTGCGACCGTAAGTGATAAACCCCCGCGCGAAGGGGAACTGCCCCAGCCTTATCTCATCCGTCTCTCAGAAGCGCTCATTTTTCAATTTGTTCATGAAGAGTTTGTTGCCGGGCGCTTGAATCCCTTTGACGTTCGGCCACTGTTTGACCGGCTGGGCGACGACCTGGTAACCGCGGGCGGATACACGGGTCCGCATTCCTCGCAACATCTGACCACCCTTGCCGCGCATTGGGCGAATGAAGCCTATCGCGAGAACCTCGTGCAGCGTTTTTGGACGGAGCTAGCGCCTCGCGAGAAATCGAGCGTACTGCGAAGCGGCAACGTATGGTGCATTCCGGTGGCTTCTTTGCGCCACACGCTCGAACAACTTTCAGACGCAGGAGCCGATGCGTCACGCCGCGAAGCACGCCTGGTGCTGCTGAACTATGCGCGAGGGCTAGAAAACGAAAATTTACATGCTCGGCGAGCGGCCGCTGCGGGTTTGGGTGAGCTTCAAGAGCTTACCGAGCGCTTCTGGCCAAATCAATTGCCGGAAGAATTTAGTCGCGGAGTGCTGCGCGCGCTAAGCAATGAAAAGGTACCGGAAATTGCGGCCCTGATCGCTGCTTTGACCGAAAATTTTGCGCGGCTTGCGGTGGAGCGATTTGATTTCCCCGCCTTTGAAACTATTTTGGTAGCTCTCGAGCAGGCTCCGAGAGATGCCGAGCACGCTCACCTCGCCGCGCTCGCGGCGCGATTGGTCGCAGACGACCGCTGGCTGCTGCTCGTTGATGCGGCACTAGCGAACCGCGCGCTTGATCCGGTTCTGCCGCGCCTGCTGCAACGCGACCCCGAACGCCTGCTGGATCGCCTGAGCTTGTTACTAACCGAGCCGCAAGGCCCTGAAGTTCTTCCGGCAATGGCGCGGCTGTTGCGCATCATGGGCCTGCCGGTGCTTGGCTTGCTCGAAACTCGTTTATTCGAGGCGCGCAGGCAGCGCGCGTCCGCAGCCGTGAAAATGCTTGCCGCCGCCGATAGCGAGCGCCTGGTGCGATGCTTGCCGCGTGCCCTGCCCAGTTGGGATTGGGCTTTACAGGATTTGGCCATTTCTGAACTGGCGCGCCCTGCCAATCAGGCCTCGAGTACTCAAGCGGCGTTTGCCTTTCTTGCGGTGTTGGCAGATGCGAATCCTCTTGTTGTCCCCATGATGATCGACCAGATTGGCCTTGCTCAAGAGCTTTCCGCGGTTCCGCAGTTGATGGAAATCGCCTCCGGGAAGCATAAGTCTCTACGAGATCTTTTTATCCGCATAAAATCAATCGAGGCGCTGGCTAGGCTTCGCGCGGAGGAAGCTGCTCCCGTGCTTCGCAGCATTATTCATGGACGAAGCGGCCTGGTTTACATCGAGCCTGCGGGCCTACGCGCGGCAGCCGAAGAAGCTTTGGAAGTGATTGAGAATAATCCTTCCTCAGTGCGCGTTCGCGCGGCCTACGAGGCCGTGGAACGTTCGAATCTCGCTTATCCTATCCCTCGACGCTATGCGCGCATCCCCCTGGCTTCACCTCTCAACGCACAGATTGAAGGGACAGAGCCGGCTGCCGTGCGAGTTCGCACTATCAGCTTGGGTGGAGCTTATCTTGAGTCAGACCGCCGGCTGGCTGTAGGCGACCCTATCAAACTGGAAATCCGCTCAGGTTTGCGCCGAATTCATTCCACTGCGGTGGTGCGGAACATCGGGCCCGCTGGTGGCGGCATCGAGTTCGTACATATGAAGGAAGATGACCGTGAAAAGCTTCGTCGCCTCGTGCGGCGTCATCTGGCTGACTAATATGGACCGTTGATTTGAGCCTCAGTACGTTTCATTCCGTTCAATCCAAAAAGGCAAGGCCATAACTCCTAAACGTCGTGCTCGCAAACCGTCAAACAACACCGGAGACGTCTCACCACTTTGCGAACTCAGCGGCGGACCCGGATCCAAATGCAATGCCGGGCAGCCGACGGCGTCGCTCGACCCGCGACAGTTTCAGTTCGGACTGAAGTTGAACTGGTAAGCCAAGCTTTCCAGCGTCGCATAGAGTGCTCTTCCACAACGGAAAGACTTTTTTTGCTGAAATCAGTTGTCTTCCTTGTCGGCCTCGGGGAAAAGCGTGAGCGCGCGAAGGGCGATTTCCGTGGGCGGAATGACCGGGATCTCTGAAGAGGCAGCAACGCCGCTCTCTTTTAATTTACGCGCGCTCGGGAGCACATTGACCTCTAGAGAGCCGACAGCGCCGTTAAAAGACTTATTCGCGCGCTCCAGCCCGGCGCGAATTCCATCCATGTGTTCGACGAACGTAATCACTCGATCATAAAGTTTTTTCCCCAGTTCGCTGATGTGCTGGGCGTTCTGTGCCAGGCGCTCCTGGCGCCAGCCGTGTGCCACTGTGCGAAGCAGCGCGAGGAGCGTGGTTGGGCTTGCCAGGACAATGCGCTTCTCAATCGCATCTTCGATTAATGTGCGATCTTGCTCGAGCGCTCCGCTAAAAAAAGACTCCGCCGGAAGAAACAAAACGACGAATTCCGGGGACTGCGGAAACTGCTCCCAATACTTTCGCGAAGCGAGTTGCGAAACGTGAGCTCGCACGAGCCGCGCGTGCTCGCTCATTGCCGCCCTGTACTCGTCCTGATCTCGCGCCGAGAGGGCATTCAAAAACGCGCCCTGCGGAACCTTCGCGTCAATCACGATGATTCCACCTCCCGGCAGTCGCACGATAATGTCCGGTCGCAGTCTTCCATCCTCCGAGTTCACCACCGTTTGCTCTTCGAAATCGCAGAAAGGAGACATTCCCGTGAGCTCCAGCGCGCGACGCAGCATGAGCTCTCCCCATTTTCCTTTAATCTGCGGTTGGCGAAGCGATGTTACGAGGCTCCCGGTTTCCTTGCGAAGGATCTCGCCGGTCTCGTTCAGCTTGCGGACCTGCTCCGCCAAATTCCCGTAATCCTGTCGCCGCGAAGACTCATCCTGAGATAGCCGTTCCTCTAGCCCCTTTAATGTTTTCGCTAGCGGATCGACCAAGCCCTTAATGGCCTCCTCGCGTTTACCAAGATCGCCGCTGGCCTCCTGTTGCAATGTGGCGAAGCTGGCCTTGGCTAGATTCAGAAATTGCTGGTTGCTGGAGTCAAGAGCTTTCGCTGCGGCCGAATTAAAAGTGTCCCGCAGTTTCAACTCGGCGTCTTCGAGAAGCCTTCGTTGCTCTGCTATATTCGTTCGTTGATTCGCCAGATCAGCTTCGGCTCCGGCTCGCCGCGTTTGTTCCTGTTCAACCCTTGCGCGATTCGCTTCACTCTCTTGCTGCAAACGATCAATCTGATTTCTTAATTCAGCTATGATGCTGGATTTTGCCGCGAGTTCTGCGCTGAGAGTGCCCACGCGGCGCGCTGCAAATAAATAAGCAAGCAGCAAACCAACTCCGAAGGCGAGGATGTGCAGTAAGATTGCAACACTATTCATGAGGTTTTCGTGCGACTGGAATTCGGGCGCAAGAAGAAATGTATCATAGGGGCATCCGTCTCGGCAGGCCCGTCGGGGCGATTATTGGGGCCGAGAGCGGTCATCACTGGAACCAAGCGAACGCTGATGGAAAAATCGCCGCCACGTAATCCACGCAGTTCAAAACGCGCTATGTTCTCGTCGCTGCCTGAACTCGCCGCACGCTGAATGGTCCCATGACCGAGCGCCACTACCTCAGGGGAAAGATTTCGTGCTTCGATCGACAATCGTTCGTTGCTGCCGCGAACGCGTACCAGTAACAGGCCGCGCTCATTTGCAGCGAGGTTTTTCTTCGCAGCGCTTACTTCCAGCGAAATAAAAGTGATTGGGAATGCTCCGGCGGATTGCCCTCGCGAATCCACCGTAAATTCTGAAGGTCCTTCTGATAAATCTGGTGCTGGCATCAGCACTAAAGCAACCGGCGACGAGGCGAGAATAAGCGCCGCCTTGCCCCCGGCGCTGGCATGATTGGCATCGGCATCGCCGTCAAAGCCGGTGCCGGAAATTTCAAAACGATCGGTCAGCCCTGCAAACCGCGAATACGCCAGAACGCTCGGCCCCGGCTCTGCACCTTCGGTTAACGGAACAATTACGCTGGAGACTTTATCCAGGCGGCCACGCAAGTGAGCAAAGAGCACGCGAGGTTTCGCTGGAACCGTAAACCCTGCTCGGCCGGTCAAATCCGTGGTCACGCGAATTCCGCCGGTCAATTCTACGACAGCCCCCGGCGTGAGCCGGCCCTGAATATCCATCACGGCAAGTGTGCCGCGCTGCCCGGCTATGAGCTGGCGCGGCAGAATGATGGTTCGCGCGGCGGTGGGCTTCGGTGGTGCCTCCGTGGCTGCTTGGGGCCCCACACGCGGCTCCGCGCAAGGAGAGATTCCTGCCCAAATCAGCGCCACAAGCCCCAGCCAAACGCTGCGCTTCACAAGTCTGACGAATCGAATCACAAATTGCTATTGTAGCGCTTCGCCGCGCTTCGATGGGATTACTCCGGAAAGTGTCCTCAAAGTGCTGTTGATTGCCGCGTAACCATTGCCACCGCCTCCCTTGAATGCCGCGACTCTCTTTGTTAGCCTGCAACCAGGCCGTACATTTGCAACCTATCTATATTTCGATGGGCTTAGCGCATTGTGTCGCGTCAGCACGCTTTTCTGCGAAAATGCGTAAGCCATAAGGCTGAAGGGGAGCTGAGTGCGAATTACAAGCGGCGGGTGCACCGATGTTGGACGCGTCCGCACCAATAACGAAGATTCTTTCCGTATCGTGTCTCCTCTTGAATTGTTTGTGCTTTCCGATGGAATGGGAGGCGAGGCGCACGGCGAAGTGGCCAGCGCTATGGCGGTTGAGACCGTAGCCAGCCATTGTCTTGAAGCTGCGAACAACCCGTCGACGCCCTTTTTCGGCGAGCGCAACACAAGCCTTTCGGAAAAGACCAACCGTCTCGCGAGCGCCGTGCGCCTTGCCAATCACAAAATCCACGAAGCTGCGGGTGCCAATGCATCGCAGCAAGGCATGGGCGCGACCGTGATTGCCGCTTGGGTGGAGGAACATCGTCTCAGTTTGGCTCACGTCGGGGATAGCCGCGCTTACCTTCTTCGCTCCGGCTCCCTCGACCAGCTCACCAGGGATCACTCCCTGGTTGCCGAGCAGGTGCGCCGCGGCATCCTCACGCCGCAGCAGGCGGACGAAAGCGAAATGCAAAGTGTGCTGATTCGCGCGCTCGGAACACAGCCGGAGGTTGAAGTGGATGCCGATGAACACGCTCTGCTGGATGGCGACGCCGTGGTTTTCTGCTCGGACGGCTTAACCCGCATGGTCACCGATCCTGAAATTGCCAGCACGCTGCTTACACAACCTGATCCTCAGAAAGCCGCGGAGCGATTGGTGGCACTCGCGAATGAAAACGGCGGGGAAGACAATGTAACCGTCATTGTCGTGCAGGTGCAACCCGCGGCAAAAGACTTGGTAGCGCGCGTCCGCCGCTGGTTCGGTGGTGCATCGGATTCCACGGGGGTCGCAGGAGGAGATTGAATGGCCAAGCTGAGCTTAAAATTTGAGAATCGGGTGTTGAAAGAAGTGCCCATTGGCGGACGTCCCTTGAGTATCGGCCGCGCTCCGGACAATGATCTGTGCGTGGACAATCTGGCCATCTCGAACTATCACGCCAAAGTTTATGTCGAGGCCGGTCGGCTGGTGGTTGAAGACTTAAACAGCTTGAATGGCACCTTCGTCAACGATCTGCGCATCGAGCGCGCCACGCTGCACGATGGCGATTCGATCGTTGTGGGTAAACACACGATCTTCGTCGATCAATCCGGGGATGCCGCGGTCCCCTGGGATAGCGGCCGCAAACTTTCTGCCCCACGGGTAGATGAAACAATGGTGCTGGATACCAAGCAGCGCCGCGAGATGCTGCAGCAGGCCGTGGCGCTCGGTGAGCGCTCGCAGCTCGCGCCTGGCCGCATGAAAGTTCCCACTCTGGTGATCCTTTCCGGGAAGACCGATCAAAAAGAATACGTCCTCACCAATAAGCTCACGGTGATTGGAAGATCCGCGTTGGCCACCGTGAAGGTGCGCGGCTGGTTCAAGCCACCGGTGGTGGCCCAAATTAATAAACGTGAGGATGGCTTTTACCTAAGCCCCGGCGACAAGATCCCCACCATCAACAACGTCCCCATTCACGGGCCGGTTTGCTTGAAGGATGGAGACGTCATCGAAATGGCTGGCATTCGCATGAACTTCCTTTTCCGCGAATAACGGTTTCCTCCAATGCCTGGGCCTGTTGCGAATTCGGTGCTCCGCAAGAGCGTTGACGGCTTCTCTAATCTTGTTCGCACCTGGTGGAGGCATCGGGCTTCTTTCATCATCAGTCTCGTCATCACCGCCACCGCGTTTTCACTCTACTACCTGGTATTTCTGCAAGAGAAGAGGACACCGGGCTTTGAGTTTCTGCAAAGGCTGGAGCTCAACTCACTGGATACCAGATTCCGCTATCGATCCGCCCGCTCTGCTCATCCTGACCCGCGCATCGTGATTGTCGATATCGATCAGCACTCGCAGGAAGTTCTTGGCCGATTCCCTTTCACGCGCACTTACTACGCCCAGTTGCTTGATGTGTTGCGCGAAGATGGCGCCAAGGTCGCGAGCTTTGACGTCACTTTCAGCAAGCCGGAAATCAATCCTGCCATTGAGGTGCTCCGCAAACATCTTCAGGGCTCCGAGCCCCCAGGCGTCAATTCATCGCCCGGCACAAAGCCGAAGTCAAAAGCGGATCCGAAGCTGAGTATCCTATTGAAGGCCCTGGAACAAGATTACGATGCCGACAAAAAGTTCGCGGCGGCCATTGCACGATTTGGCCCGGTGATCCTGGGAAATTTCTTCTTCTATACGCAGTCGGACCTGCGCGGAATCGATGCGGCTACGCTCGATCAATATGCCGACCAACTCAGCTTTTTTGCGTTTCCGCAGGTTATCGGGATGCGCGGGCCCCTCGGCAAAACCGATCGCCTTTTTCTGATTCAGCAATTTGCTGCCGCCGGATTGCTTCCAAAAGGCGCGGAGGCCAATGTCCCTGTTCTGACCGCTGCGCTGAAGGGCGATGCGGCGTGGACCGGCTTCTTCAATGTCGTTCCTGACCCAGATGGAGTTGTCCGCCGCGCTACCTTGATTCTGCCCTATGGGCGTTCTCACAATTTTGCCGAGTGGGATTTGTATCCCTCATTGGACGTAATGACCGTTCGCGCTTTCCTGGAATTGAAATCGGACCAGACCATTTTGAGATATTCAGCCACCGGGATCTATGACATCGAGTTCGGCACGAATCTGCGGGTTCGTCCCGACGATCTTGGCCGGTCCATGATTAATTATCAGGGCCCTGTCGGAAGCTTCGCTCACTACTCCCTGGCGGATGTTGTCTACCGCAAATTTCAACCGGGTGTTTTCCGCGATAAAATTGTGCTCATCGGCGCCACAGCCACCGGCATCGCCGACATCAAGGCAACTCCCTATAGCGGCACGGATTACCCCGGCGTCGAGATTCACGCCAACGTAATCGACAATATCCTGAACCAGCGCTTCCTGGTTCGCGGCGCGCCACAAGCATTGATCGATGCCCTGTTGATTTTCTTGCTCGGAATTCCACTGGGGATTTGGCTGGCCCTGGTCGATCCCAAGTGGATGTGGTTCGGGCTGGGCCTGATCGTCCCATTCGTTGCCATCAACTTTGCCGCATTCCTGCACGGCTGGTGGCTCAATTTTATCTTGCCGCTATTGACCATCGGCAGCAACGTCCTGCTGGTCGCCCTATATCGCGCTTTGGTTGAAGAAAAAGAAAAACGCAAAGTGCGCGGAGCGTTTCAGCAATACCTGAGCCCGGAAATCATCCGCCGCTTGCTCGAAAATCCCCAACTGGTTCAACCGCGCAAGACGGAAATCACCGTGATGTTCAGCGACGTGCGCGGCTTCACGTCAATTTCCGAGCAGCTGGATGCCCAGGAGCTGGCGTTATTCTTGAATCAGTATCTCACTGACATGACGAAAATTATTTTCGAGCGTCAGGGCACACTCGATAAATACATCGGCGATGCCGTGATGGCCTTTTGGGGCGCCCCTTTCGAGGACCACGATCATCGCGTCAAAGCCTGCCATACCGCGCTGGACATGATGGCTCGGGTGCGGCAATTGCAGTCGCAGTGGAGCAAAGAAGGCAAGCCCCCCATGGACATCGGCATCGGACTGCATTCCGGCCCTGCGTCCGTCGGCAACATGGGCTCGGCATTGCGCTACGGCTACACCGCGATGGGAGACACAGTGAATCTCTCGTCGCGGCTTGAAGGCCTGAACAAAGAATACGGCACGCACATTCTTGTGAGTGAAAGCACTTACACGGGAGCTAGCAGCGCAGGATTCCTTTTTCGTGCGCTGGACCTCATTCGCGTAAAGGGCAAGCTGCGGCCAGTCGAAATTTTCGAGCTAGTTGGGATGGAAAAAGATCTCCCCGCCACAGGAGCAGCTAGCCTCAGCGAATGGAGGGAGCGCATTGAATGGTTCGGGCGCGGCCGGGCCGCCTATCAACAGCGTCGATGGGAAGAAGCGCGGAGAATTTTTGAAGCATTGCTCGCTCGTTGGCCCGATGACGGCCCGGCTTGCGTCTACCTGGCTCGTTGCAAAGGTTATCTTCTTGAAGCGCCGCAACCTGATTGGGATGGCGTCTTTGTCATGACCCACAAATAGTTCTATCCCGGAGGCCATCGCAGCGTACGGCCACCAAGCAGATGAAGGTGCAGATGAAAAACACTCTGTCCCGCTCCGCGACCATTGTTGAAGACTGTCCGATATCCATCGTTGAGCTTGCTTCCTCGAGCTAATTCTGCGGCCACAAGCTGAAGCCTGCCAAGCAATGGCCCATCGGATGCCCCTGCATCACCGAGCGAAGCAATATGTTTACGCGGGCAGATCAGCGCGTGCGTGGGCGCCTGCGGATGGATATCTTCGAATGCGAAAATCTCCGCGTCTTCATAAACAATTTTTGCAGGAATCTCTTTCTTGCCGATTTTGCAGAACAGGCAGTCATCGCTCATCGAGCTTCTCCTCAGCTGTGCTGTCATCGAGGCGCACCACGAATGGCACAATGCCCTCTTCATCTATACTCAATTTTTCTGCGAACTGATACGCATCGCCTTCTCCGGAGATTTTTCCAACATGCACGCGGTAGAACGCCCCCAGCGGCGAAGAATTTTTAACGATATAAACCGGCGAGTACTTTAGCCGCATGCGATCGCGCAGGCGCTCCGCTCTCTCGCGCTCGTGAAATGCTCCCACCTGCACCGTAAAATAGCCAGTGGTTGGATTTGTGCCGGAAATCACTACCAGACGCACCGGCTCAACGCCCGCTCTCACCATAGCAATGGCATCCGCCGCTGCTCGCGATAAATCTATAATGCGGTTCTCGACAAAAGGTCCGCGGTCGGTGATGCGCACGACAGTGGAAAGACCATTCGCCAGATTCGTCACTCGCACGACTGTTTCAAAGGGCAGCGTGCGATGCGCCGCGGTTAATTTATTCATGTCGTATACTTCGCCGTTGGCTGCGCGCCGGCCGTGAAACGGCACGCCATACCAGGAGGCCCGCCCCTCTTCGACGTACCCATTGACATCGACGGTTGGCGGAATATTTCGGCGCCTCGCAGAATGCCGCGAACCCGCACGAGGCGGTGGGCCCGGTCCAACGGTTGGATCGCGGCCCGGCCTTCCCGAAATGGAACTGTCCGGCGCGGTCCCGGGGGGATTCCGATCCGCGACAGGACGTCGCCCGGCGCATCCGGAGAGGGCCAGAAAAAAGAGGCCGCTGAAAACCAAGGATTTACGTCTGCGCCACGCCACACATGTGCTTAAATGTTCCGGGCGGAACATTTTCGCATCACAGTCCAAATGACTCGCAGACGCTGTTTCATTTTTCTTTGGCAGCCAGGCGAGCTTCGAGTTCTTCAGCCGCTTTGGCCAGCCGCTCGGAAACTTTTCGCAAAGCTGCGGCAGCCTGGCGCTCCGTTTGCGGCCCCATTTTCTGAGTCCAATAAACTCGCAGCTTCTCCATCTCATCATCAATCTTTTTTCCCACATCTTCAAAAGTCGACATAGCACTCCTTTTTTGCGCCGCCACGTACTGTAATTCCGAATTCCGGTATTATAGGAACTCGGCTACGTAGCCGCAAGGAGATGCAGTGCCACTTCCCTATCGTTGGCAAACCAGAGTCGATCGCCTGCGCGATGCACTGCGCTCGATGTTCCGCTCAAATCCTCGGGGGCCGAGCCCCCGTCTGTGTCCCGCGTGTAACACGCTCGTGGGCTCCGGCTCGACGCGCTGCCATGAATGCGGCGCAAACCTGAATTATTCATTGGCGGCGGCAAGCAAATCTTTTTCCGGAATCCTTCCCGGCGAGACTTCCGCCACCACCATGATTTTCATTACCAATATCCTGCTCTTCGGCGTGAGCCTTATCGTGACGATGCGCAGCAATGATACATTTAATTTATTGGGCGGAATTAACGGAGAGGTTCTCGACCGGCTTGGAGACAGCCGCATTGACCGGGTCCTGCACGGAGAGTGGTGGCGCCTGGTGACCGCAATCTTCCTGCATGGAAGCTTGATTCACATCGCTATGAATTCCTGGGTGTTGATGGACATCGGGCCACCGGTTGAAAAAGTTTACGGTTCCGCGCGTTTCTTGTTTTTATATATAACTACTGGTGTAATAGGATTTTTCTTTAGTGCTTTCGCCGGGCATGCCAGCGTGGGGGCCTCCGGCTCGATCATGGGCTTAATTGGATTGCTTCTGGCCATCACCACCCGCCGCGGCGGCGCCTACATGAAGGCTTTTCGCAAGCAACTGGTGGTGTGGGTGGTTTCGATTTTTCTTTTCGGGTTTTTCGTACGGGGGGTCGATAATTACGCGCACTTTGGCGGGCTGGCCTCAGGCTTTTTGCTGGGACGCGTCTTCGAGGATCGCGAGCCCCTTAATCCCGTGGAGCGCAAACGCGCCTATATTTTTGGGTGGATTGCCGGGATTGTCCTGGTGGTATCTTTCGGATTGATGCTCCAGGAGTACTTCCGATCTATGCCTTCTCGTTAGAACCGTCTGGTAGGTCAAGATGAGCCGCTCAGCTTGCGTGCGCTGATCACTCCGTAGTGGAAGCCGGTAAAAACGGTAAGCGCCGCAACCAGCACGGTCAGCGCGCGGCTCACTGGCTGCAGCCAGGGCTGTTGCACGGTTGCCGCCAGCACCACCACAAAAACGAGAACTATTTGCAGCGTGGTGGTCCACTTACCATAGATACTCGGCGGAAAAGGCCGGTAACCCGCTACGATGATGATCACAGCAGCCGTAATCAAAAGCAGCAGATCGCGGCTGAGAACCAGAATCGTAAGCCACCAATGAATTTTCCCCTTTAGTGCCAGCACGAAAAAAGAAGAAGAAAGAAGCAGCTTATCGGCGATGGGATCGAGAATCGCACCGAGGGGCGACTTCTGATTGAGCTTCCGCGCGAGTAACCCGTCGATTCCGTCGGTCATCCCTGCCACAATCAAAACCATGAGTGCCCAGCCATAGCGCTCGTAATCAATTAGGATAATGAAGAGCGGTATGAACCCGAGTCGTAGAAACGTAATTTGATTGGGAACCGTCCAGACGCGCAGTGCCATTTGCCAGCATCGTACAGCAATCAGGCGAACAGGGCTAGATACTCGGGGAGGGTGCGGCCCACCTTGCGCTCGAACAGCGCCGCTAGGGAAGGGATGGAACCGGAAGGCTCGTCCAAGGCGATGCGTTCGACACGCGTCATGGGAAAGAAAAGAGTTGCCAAGCCCACGCGGTCGCCGTCAGGATGCAGCACCTGGCGGATGAAGTCGTCGAAGGAATTGAGATCGATTGCGCGGACTGTAATTCCGGCGGCATGAATGGCGATCAGCTCTCCCCAAACCTTTTCTTTGGGGTTGTGCAAACTCACGACAACAATCGAGTGGGGCTCCACGGTACCACCTCGGGTGAATGGCCTGGAAAAGAATAGCGCACATCAAACAGTTGCGCACGAGGCTGGAGGATAGTGTGCGGGAAAAGTACTCAGCAGGAAATGCCCACGTTAAGAGCGCCAACTCAAATAGCAATCGTCTGGAGATCGGGGGCGATTCGAAGCTGCGGTTCCGTGAGCTTCTGGACATCAGCGGGCTGCCAGCCGGGCGCCACCTCGCGCAGAAGTAGTCCGCCGGCCGTTACTTCGATGACGGCCAACTCGGTGATAATCAAATTTACCACCGCGACTCCGGTCAGCGGCAAGGAACACTGCTTCAGAATTTTGGGCTTGCCCTCTTTTGTGCCGTGTTCCATCGCGATGATCACGCGTTTCGCGCCCGCTACAAGATCCATCGCGCCGCCCATACCCTTCAGCATTTTGCCGGGGATGGCCCAATTCGCGAGATTTCCTTTTTCATCTACTTCCAGCGCACCCAGCACAGTCAGGTCCACATGGCCGCCGCGAATCATCGCAAAGGAATCCGCACTCGTAAAATAACAGCAGCCCGGAATCTCTGTAATCGTTTCCTTCCCGGCATTGATTAAATCGGGATCTTCGCGCCCCTCTAGCGGGTAGGGTCCGACGCCGAGCATTCCATTTTCCGACTGCAGCACGACTTCCATGCCTGGAGGAATAAAATTCGCCACAAGCGTGGGCGTGCCAATGCCCAGATTGACGTAAAATCCGTCGCGTAATTCCTGAGCCACTCGTTTGGCGATTAACTCGCGTTTCTCGGCTTCTGCTTGCGCCATATATACTCTCCGCTCTTCTTGCGGCCTATCCCTGGAGATTGCCTCAGCAACTTCTTCTTAAGCTATGCGGACCGTGCGCTTCTCAATGCGCTTCTCGTAGTGCGCCCCTTGCAGAATCGCGTTCACAAAAATTCCCGGAGTGTGAATAGTATCCGGCGGCAACTCGCCCAGCTCGAGGAGCTCTTCCACTTCAGCAATTACGAAATCCGCCGCCGTGGCCATCATCGGATTAAAATTCCGCGCCGTTTTTCGATAAATCAAATTTCCCCACCGGTCTCCCTTCCAAGCTTTTACGAAAGCAAAATCACCGCGCAGCGCTTTCTCGAGCACATACATCCGCCCATTGAACTCGCGGGTTTCTTTTCCTTCGGCAACCATCGTTCCGTAACCCGTCGGCGTGTAGAAGGCCGGAATTCCTGCGCCGCCCGCGCGCACTCGCTCCGCGAGCGTACCCTGAGGATTCAGCTCGACCTCGAGCTCCCCGCTGAGAACCATCCTCTCAAACATCTTGTTCTCGCCCACATACGTCGAAATCATTTTCTTAACTTGCTTGGTTTCGAGCAGCAGGCCAATACCCGCTCCGTCAATCCCGGCATTATTCGAGACGATAGTAAGATTTTTCGTTCCCTTGCGGCGGACCGCTGCCACCAGATTTTCGGGAATGCCGCATAATCCGAATCCCCCCATCAAAATAGTCGCGCCGTCGCGAAGCGTTTCGATAGCCACATCGGCGTTGGCGACGCGCTTGTCCATCACCCCACTCCTGGCATGCTTTCTTTAGATTCTCTTTTCATGGCGAGCGCAGTCTACTGCATGTGCCGCAAAAGTTTGTACAGTTCGTTAGCGGTATTGAATTCGCTCTCGAGATCGCGGCTGGTCAGGCGCCGCTGCAAATCCTCGATGGCGCGTGACAGACGATCGAGGGCGCGCGAAATGTTGTCCGTATTGGTCAGCGCGATGTCTCGCCACATCGCGTAGGGGCTTCCCGCGAGACGCAGCGCGTCTTTCAAACCCGAACCGGCGAGGGTAATGGGCAAGCCCGTTTCATCGGTTTCTTCATGAACCACTCTGGCTAACGCCACGGAAACGAGCTGTGGCAGGTGCGAGACAATCGCCACGGCCCAATCGTGGGTCTGCGCATCGACCCAAACTGGCTGCGCGCCAATTCCACGCACGAGCTCCGCGAACGCGGTAAAACGAGCGTCTCGCGCCGCATCTTTCTCGTCGCCGATTAACGCATACCGCGCTCCGTCGAACAATTCCACATTGGCTTGCGCGATTCCCGACAATTCTTTGCCGGCCATCGGATGACCGCCGAGGAATGCAGCGCCATCGCAAAAATTTTCTGAAGCCTCCCTGCAGATACGCACTTTTGTGCTGCCCGCATCTGTAACCAAAGCTTCGGGACTCGCGCAGGTTGCGATCTCCTGCAGACGATCGAGCGCGATTCCAATCGGGAGCGCGATGTAAACGAGGTCTGCGCGAGCGAGCGCGTTTTGCAGATCCCCGGCCCCCTCCGTGATAGCGCCCCGGGCCACAGCCTGCCGCACGGCGTTTTCTTCCTTATCCCAACCGGCAACATGGATTCCCGGATATGTGCGGCGCAGCGCCAGCCCGAACGAACCGCCAATTAGCCCGGTGCCGAGGATAGCGGCGCGTTGAAAACGGGTGGCAGCTGTAGTCATGGATGTGGCGAAATTTGCGGGGTGCAGCGCTTAACCAATGTTCCTGCCGACTGCAGGCGCTATCACGCGCAGTTCTTTCATCAATTGCGCAAACTGCTCCGCATAGAGTGACTGTGCGCCGTCGGAAAGCGCGTGCTCAGGATCGCTATGCACTTCGATCAGCAAACCGTCGGCGCCAGCTGCAACAGCGGCGCGGGCCATCGGAGGAACCTTGTCGCGGCGTCCAGTGCCGTGCGACGGGTCGGCGATAATAGGTAGATGGGAATGTTTCTTGATGACGGGAATGGCGGCGATATCGAGGGTATTTCGCGTGTAGGTTTCGAACGTGCGGATGCCGCGCTCGCAAAGCACCACATTGTAATTTCCGCCAGACATGATGTACTCGGCGCTGAGCAACAATTCTTCAATCGTCGCAGACATGCCGCGCTTCAGGAGCACCGGCTTCTTCACCTCGCCGAGGGCCCGCAGCAAATAATAATTTTGCATATTTCGCGCACCCACCTGAAGCATGTCAACGTAGGGCAGCATCATCTGAACCTGCGAAGGGTCCATCACCTCGCTCACCACCAGAAGTCCGTTCTTATCCGCGGCCTCGCGCATCAGCTTCAGCCCCTCTTCACCGAGCCCTTGGAAGGTATAGGGCGATGAGCGCGGCTTGAAGGCGCCTCCGCGCAAAATCTTTGCGCCACACTTAGCCACGCTCGCGGCAATCGATTGTATCTGTTCCGCAGACTCGACGGCGCACGGCCCGGCCGCCACAATCACTTCTGGGCCGCCGATGCGAACTCCTTTCCCCACATCCACAATTGTGCCCTCGGGGCGAAAATGCCGGCTGGCCAGCTTAAAAGGCTGGGTGATTCGTACGACCTCGCGCACACCTTCGAGCAATTCAATGTCACGCGGATCAAAATCGCTGCGCACGCCCACGGCGCCAAGCACCGTGTGGCTCGCGCCGGTCGAGCGATGAACGTCAAATCCCATTTCCACCAAGCGATCAATCACATGCTGAATTTGCGGATCGCTGGCATCTTCCTGCATCACCACAACCATGCATTTCTCCCTGAACTGCGCAAATAATCACAGGCCATCGCTTATTATCGATCACTTCCCGCTTACTTTTTCGGTTCGCCGGACGGACGCATCGCCGTACGTTCCACGGAGCGCGCTTCGTCGAGAATGCGCTCAAAAAGCCGCCGGATCGCCGTGTCCGGCAAAGGTCCGGGATTTACCTTCTCCGCATTAGCCAGAACTTCGCGCTCCCGGTCGGGCTGGTAAAGCGGCAGGTTTGCCGCGCGTTTCAACTGGCCAATTTCCATCGCGCAGCGCGAGCGCTCATTCAATAAGCGCACCAGTTGCGCGTCAATCTCATCGATGCGCCTTCGCCAATCTTCGATGCTCATCCGCCCGCACCTCGGGGCAAAGTTTCGCGACGGCTCATACCTTGCCGCGCCGCTTGCTTCAAAGAATTCACTAGCTTGCCGACCGCCTCGCACGCAGCTTCCGTCGAACCCGCGCGCTCGATTTCTGCGACGAGTGCCGAACCAACCACGGCCGCATCGGCCAGCCCACCAAGAATAGAAACATGTCCGGGCAGCGAGATGCCGAAGCCAATGGCGATTGGCAGCGAAGTGACGCGACGCGTTCTCCGAACCAGTTCCGGCAAATCATCGGGCAACGCGTCCTTCGCACCTGTCACGCCGGTGCGCGAAATCAAGTACAAAAACCCGCTCGATGCCGCCGCTATTTTTTCCAATCGCTCGTCCGGGGAAGTTGGGGCCGCGAGAAAAATCGTGTCGAGCCCTTTAGCGGTAACCGCTTTGCGGTAATCAGCGGCTTCCTCGGGGGTAAGGTCCGTAATTAAAACGCCGTCCGCCCCGGCAGATGCCGCGCGCTCCGCAAACTGCTCCAGGCCCATTTGCAAAACCGGATTGAAATAACTGAACACGACGAGAGGAATGCTCGTTTTTTGCCGCAGGCGCCCCACCAGTTCGAGCACGCCGCGCAGATTCGTGCCGCAGCGCAGTGCGCGCTCGCTGGCCCGCTGAATAGTCGGTCCATCGGCGAGCGGATCGCTGAACGGAATGCCAAGCTCAATAACGTCCGCTCCAGCCGCCGCCAGGGCAAGGACAATCTTCTCTGTCGCGGCAAGCGAGGGATCGCCGGCCGTGATGTAGGCCACCAAACCGAGCTCGCCGGACTTTCGCAGCGCATCGAAGCGCTGCGTGATGCGCGTTGGAATTGTTGTTACCACGTTCAATGATGCCGCCATTATTTCAACGTGCCGAAATGGCGCGTGTAAATGTCCATATCTTTATCGCCGCGCCCGGAAAGATTTACGATCACCGTTTGCTGGTGCGTCATTTGTGGCACGCGTTCGATTAGCCCCGCAATGGCGTGGGCGCTTTCGAGCGCTGGAATAATTCCCTCGGTACGCGCCAGAGTTCGTGCCGCATCAATCGCCGCTTCATCGCTCGCGGCAGAATATTCAGCGCGTCCCTGGTCGGCAAGCCAGGCATGCTCCGGCCCAATCGCCGGATAATCGAGTCCCGCTGAAACCGAATGCGTCATGGAGATTTGTCCATCGTCGGATTGCAGCACGTAAGAATACATCCCCTGGAGAACTCCAGGGCGGGCCCCTGAAAATCCCGTAGATGCTGCGAGCCGTGCAGCATGATCGCCGATTCCCTTACCGCGCCCGCCCGCTTCGATGCCCACCATCTTCACGCTCGCATCGCCCAGGAAATCATAGAATAGGCCGATCGAGTTTGAGCCTCCCCCAACGCACGCGAAAAGGAAGTCTGGAACGCGCCCTTCTGCTTTCAAAATTTGCGCGCGTGCTTCCTGGCCAATCACGCGGTGAAAATCGCGGACCATCACGGGATACGGATGCGCCCCCAGCACCGAGCCGAGCAGATAATGGGTCGTGCGCACGTTGGTGACCCAATCGCGCATAGCTTCGTTCACTGCGTCTTTCAAGGTGCGGCTGCCGGATTCCACACCCACCACTTGCGCTCCCAACAGCTTCATTCGCGAAACGTTCAAGCTCTGCCGGGCCATGTCTTCCGTGCCCATGTACACAACGCACTCGAGTCCTAGCCGCGCTGCAACCGTCGCGGACGCCACGCCATGTTGGCCGGCGCCGGTTTCCGCGATGATGCGCGGTTTCTTCATGCGCACCGCCAGCAATCCCTGGCCCAGGCAATTGTTAATTTTGTGCGCGCCAGTGTGCAGCAGGTCTTCGCGCTTCAGATAAATTCGTGGGCCGCCAAGATGCGCGGTCAGCCGGCCGGCAAATTGCAGCGGTGTCGGGCGGCCCGCAAAATTGTGCAGCAGCTCGTCGAGCTCGGATTGAAAGGTGGGATCCGCTTTGGCTTGCTCGTACGCGCGCTCTAGCTCCTCGAGCGGCGCAACCAAAGTTTCAGGAACGTAACGCCCGCCATAGGGACCAAATCGGCCGCGGTCATCCGGAGAAGTTTTCGTGCCTGCATTCATTTCGCGTTTCTTTCTTATGCCTCGTCGGTGCTCGACAAATTCGCTTTTTCGATTGCGCGCATCAACATCCGCAATCGCGTTGCGTCTTTGCGTCCAGGCTTCGATTCCACTCCGCTACAAACATCGACGGCATATGGCCGCACTTCCTCAATGGCTTCCCCGATATTTTCTGGCGTAAGGCCGCCCGCCAAAATGATTGCGCCAAATTTCTTGGCTCTCTGCGCAATCGTCAATTCCACTCGCTTGCCTGTACCGCCGAAAAGCTGCGGGTCGAATCCATCGAGCAAAAACGCCGCCGCTCCGGCATACTTTGCGAGCATGCTTGGATTAAATTTAGGGCCAACGCAAAATGCCTTGATGACACGCTGTGCCGACGCGCATTCCGCAACCACCGCGCGGCTCTCATCACCGTGGAGCTGCACAGCGCCCAGACGCAGCGCCCGCGAAAGTGCGCCAACAGCATTCGCAGTCCAGTTCACGAATACTCCGACCGCCTCCACGAACGGCGGCATCTTACGAATAATTTCCCAGGCTGTGGCCGGCGTCACCGCGCGAGGGCTCGCGGGGAAAAAATTAAAACCCAGCGCGTCGGCCCCCGCATCGATCGAGGTCTTGGCGTCAGTCCAATTGGTGATCCCGCAAATTTTCACGCGCGCCATCGTAATATTCTATGCGTGGCGTAATTTGGCCCCGCCTAGCAAAACCTGCAGCGCCGCGTGCGGATCGGGCGATTGCATGAGGTGCTCGCCGATCAGGAACGCATCGAACCCCGCATCGCGCAACTCGCGCAGATCCTCGTGGGTTCTAAGCCCGGACTCGCACACCGCGACGCATTCTTCCGGAATCATCGCGATCAACTCGCGCGAAGTCTCCACGCGCACATCGAGTGTTTTCAAATTGCGATTGTTCACCCCGATAATCTTCGCGCCCGCTTCCACGGCCCGCGACACTTCGTCGGCTGTATGCGCCTCGACGAGGGGAGCCATGCCAAGCTCGCCGCCCAGCGCTATCAAGTCGCGCAAGAGCCCATCGCTCAAGATAGCCACAATCAGCAGAAAACTGTCCGCGTCGTTGGCGCGCGCTTCCCACACCTGCCACGGGTCGAAAATAAAGTCTTTGCGCAGCACCGGAAGCTCGACGGCCTTCCGCGCATCCCGAAGATTCTTCAACGAGCCTTGAAAAAAATCCTCTTCTGTCAACACGGAGAGCGCTGCAGCCCCGGCCGATTCCAGCTCCCTGGCCAGAATTGCGGGGTGAAACTCTTCGCGGATCACCCCGCGCGACGGCGAAGCTTTTTTCAGTTCGGCGATCACGTTGAGCGAATCGCGAGTAAGCGCCTCAGAAAAGTTGCGAATCGCCGTAGCATTTTTTGCTCCCATGCGCAAAGCAGGTTCAGGCAGCACGCGCTTGCGATGCTCTACGGCAGCGCGACGCGCTTCGACAATGCGGTCAAGTACAGTTCCAGTTTTTGTTTCGGTGCTCAATTGATTCCGCCAGGACTCCTGCAGATCTACGACGGCTAGCAATAAATGAATGAATGGCTATGCTAGTATCCCGTTTCGCTTCTGTCAATTTAAGGCCGGCCGAAGCAGCTTACGAAATTTGCAGCCTATTTGGGAGAGTACTGGCAGCCGGCAATTCTAACGGATCTCCGGACTTAACCGCGCTAGCGCGCCAATCATTTCCCATCACCGGCCGCAACGCCTCTCCCGGCTCGGACACAGAGAATCAAGCCTGCCGCCATGATTGCGGCTATCGAGAGGCAGAGCGTGCCTGTTACGAAGGAGTTCGTCCTTTTATTTAAATATCCCATGATGTAAGGACCCACGAAGCCGCCCAGGTTTCCGACCGAATTAATCAGGCCTACAGAAGCCGCGGCGGCAACCCCTGTCAGAAAACTGGTGGGCAGCGCCCAGAAGGCAGGCAGGTATCCGTGCATCCCGGCGGAGGCCACGCAAAAAAGAAATACGGTGACAACAGTGCTGCTATGCGACAAAACGCTGAGGGAAAGTCCTATTCCCACGGCTGCCATGCTCAATGCTGTATGCCATCGACGCTCTCTCGTTCGATCGGATGACCACCCGACGAGCAGCATGGCGATGAGTCCTACGCAGTAAGGCACGGCCGTTACCAGCGTCACGGCCATGTTGGAGATCCCCGAGAGTTGCTTGATCATCGTGGGCACCCAGAAGTAATACCCGTAAATACTGGTTACGACGAAAAAGTAAGCGAGCGCCAGCAGCAGCACCTCGCGATTGCGCAAAGCCTGCCATACGCTGTAGCGGCGCACGTCCTGCTTGGCCCGCTTCTCGCGTTCGAGCTCCGCTGCGATCCAGCAACGCTCGTCCTCCGGCAGCCAGGCGGCCTGCTCCGGCCAATCGGTTAGATAAAAGAGAGTGACAATCCCAAACACAATCGCGGGAATTCCTTCAAAAATAAAAAGCCAGCGCCATCCTGCTACTCCGAGCCAATTCACTCCGAGAAATAGTCCCGATACCGGGGCCCCGATCATATTGGAGACAGGGATTGCTGCCGTAAACATGGCCATGGCTCGAGCGCGATCTTTGTAACGAAACCAATGGCTGAGGTAAATGATGATCCCGGGAAAGAATCCTGCTTCCGCTGCTCCCAGCAAAAAGCGCACCCAGTAAAACTGAGCCGCCGTATAGATGAAGCCGGTGAGAATGGCCAAAATTCCCCATAGGATCATGATTCGCGCGATGCAGCGGCGAGCGCTCCACTTTTCCACCAGGATGGTGCCGGGAATCTCCAGCAGAAAATATCCAATGAAAAACACTCCGGCTCCAAACCCGTACACTTCAGGCGTGAATCCGAGCGCGTGCGTCATTTCCAATGCGGCATAACCGACATTGACGCGATCCAAAAAAGCAATGATGTACAGCACAAACAGATACGGCATGATGCGTCGCGTGATATGCCGTCGGGCGCGCTCGGCAACAAGAGTTTCAGGTACGCTCTGAGTCGGCATTATTGGGCCTCTCGACTTGCCTCCGTCGCACTTTAATGTCTAATGGGATTTACTACAAGGATGGCGGCCGGCGGTGCCAAGCGTGCATTAAAATGCATTGAATCCCGCTCAGTAGTGCCTTCTCAGTTTCAGCTGAAGTGAGCACAGTTGCAGTCTGGACCAACCCGGCCAGGGCGCTGCGCCAGGCCTCAGCTAACGCCGCAACTCCAACAATCACAACGTGGGTATCCGGGTTCAGCACTCCTCGAGAAATTAAAGCGTCGAGGTCAGCGGCAAGGAAAGCGCCAATGAGAAACGCGAGCCTGTCTTCCGGCGTTCCCTTGCTGGCAAGCTCCAAGAGCCGAACACAAAAAAGCGCGCGCGGCAAGCCGGACCGCCGCTGCTCTTTCATGCCTGCCTGCTTCCAGTGTTCCTCTACGACGCGCGCGCGCTCCTTCAGAACTGCACCCGCCAAAATGGTATGCGTCTGGGCGGCATGGATGAGCTCGCCGGAGAGAGAAGTTATGCTGGATTCAATGTGCCCTTCGGCATTCATTTGAATTGCTTTCCAATGCGAACCCAGATTCAGCACCACAAGCGGCGTGGTCAGCCCGAGCATCTTCAATCCGATGCACAGGCTTTCCTCACCACGCATAACATCCATCTCAGAAATCGAATCGCGCTTCACATCGAGGGGACCGGAACACACACCAGGGACGAGCAGTATCGGAAGAGCGGCAACGTCAGGAAGTTGAATCCATCGTCCTCCCGCGGCGATCTCTCTCATGCTCGCGGGCGCACGGACATGAGGCACCTCGGCAAGTCCGAGCGAAGAGCTAATCATTCCAGCCGCCGCGACGCACACGGGCGCGCACCCATTCGAGACGTTCCCTGACCGCGCCCCGAGCTCGGTGATAATTTCTCTCAGTGCCGCGCGAATCTTTATCGCGGAGCCATCACGCGCGGTATCTCCAACTCCCGCGTATCTCGATGCGCGAGCGATGATCTGGCTGCCGCGCATAAGCCAGCCGCTCGTATTCGTCGTGCCCATATCGAGATAAATGGCCCACACTTCCGGGGCAGCAATTTCAGTCTCTGTCATAAATTGCGCTCGGCACGTTTGGCTTATAGCGCCCCAGAATGAAGGTTTACGCGACCAGTATACGGCCTACGTGCAATGTTAGCGGAGATAAAATCATCACCTAGCGGTTGGTATTAGTATCTGAAATTGAGCTTCGAAGTGGTAAAATCCTTCCTCTCTGGCGCTATCGTCTAGGGGTCTAGGACGTCGCCCTCTCACGGCGAAAACACGGGTTCGAATCCCGTTAGCGCTACCACATCTAAGATTTCTTTATCGATTATGTGGTCGAAACTTCTTTGCGCGCAGAGCGACCTCTGACAACTCATGCTAATTCGCCGAAGAATGCGAACGAACACGAGCGGGGCGCCGCCGGCCCGACAGGATGGAAAAAAAATTGTGCCGGCAAGGATCGCATCGTCGCGCCGGAATCTGCAGCAAGTGGCCCAGCCAGGTCAAAGAACTCGGGGGAACAAATTCTCTGGAGACGCGCTGCAATTTAAGATTTCCGCAGCGCGAGCAATGCGCGCAGAAAAGATAGCGAAAGGGTACGCTCCACGCATAGAAACGTTGCTCACACGTTTTGCAGCGCCACGGAAGCGCCCCCATAAATCCCGCCAAGAAATCCGAGAACTTGCGCCGTTTCGATCGCCAGCAATCGGTGCCGCTACATTGGGGACAAGTCAATTTCACCTCTCCCAGGGAAGGGGTGTTACTCGGAGCTTACGCCAATGTAAACATTGAATCAATCGTGCATCCTCCCGCGGGACTCACCTCCGTGTAAAATACGATCAGGAGAAAACATGCCGGACTACACCGCCGAACACGCTCGCGCTGGCATCACCGCAAAGCTGCCAAAGCTCGAAACGTGGCCCAACCAATTTCCTGGCTACGAAATCACCACGCGCTATCCCGAGTACACTTCCGTCTGCCCCAAGACCGGAATGCCGGACTACGGGACGGTCACCATCCAGTACGCTCCGAAGAAACTCTGCCTCGAGCTGAAGGCCCTGAAACTTTACCTTTTAGCGTACCGCAACCTGGGAATTTTTTATGAGAATGCCGTCAATCGCATCCTTCGCGACATTGTCGACGCTGTCCAGCCGGAATGGTGCATCATCCGCGGCGAATTCACTCCGCGGGGCGGTTTAACGACAACTGTCGAGGCTCGCTGGCCCAGGCGCCGGTAGCGCCAATTGAAACGCTTCTCCATCACAAAGTAGACATCGCCATCCCATCGGGAGATAATTCATCCTCGCCGCCAGTCGGCTAACGTTATTACAGGAGGCTCGATGAGTTTGTCACCAAATGTCCCCGAGGAACGCGAGTCCTATAAATACGAGACCGCAGCCACCCCGCGCTGGGTGCCCTTGTCGCTCGTTACTTTATTTGTGCTCCTGGCAATTCTTGCCTATGCGGGCTATGCCGAACGCGGCAGGCTCGAAGCCGATCTCGGCAAGTCTTCGGAAAGGGCCAACGTTCTCTCCGCGCAGCTGGACCAAGCCAATTCGCGCATCGCCGATCTAAAAGCTCACGTGGAAGGCACCGAGCAAAAGCTCGGCATGACGCGTACGGAGCTTGCCCGGGCCAATAGCCGCGCCGAATCCATACGCAAGCTGCAAAAAACCAGCGACGAGCGTCTTAGCGAGCAGCTCGGCAAAGTAAAGCAGGAGAGTGAGGAGAAAATCGGGGTCGTCGCGAATGAAGTTGGCGGAGCCAAGAAAGACATTGAAGCAACTAAGAGCGACCTTGAAACTACCAAAGGCAAGCTCGAGCGCGTCATAGGTGATGCCGGTGTAATGAGCGGGCTTATCGCGCGCAATCATGAGGACTTAGAGACACTGAGGCGCCGCGGCGAGCGCAATATTTTCGAATTCGATCTTCAGAAATCCAAAAAACCCCAGCGTGTCGGACCCGTACAGCTTGCGCTGAATAAGTCCGATGCCAAGAAGCAACGCTACACCATGACGGTTTATGCCGATGACAAGGCTATTGAGAAAAGGGATCGAAGCGCGAATGAGCCCATTCAATTTTACGTCAACGCCGGTGGAAGCGGGCGCGAGCTGTACGAGGTCGTTGTGTTCACCGTCGCCAAAGATCATGCCGTGGGTTATCTGACGACTCCAAAGAATGCTGCCGCCGCTGCGGCGCCAAAGCCTGCCTCGCAGTAATGGCGTTAAGGTTTCCGGGTTCTCGCGTTTTATACCCGGTCACAAATGCGCCCACTTAAATCACATTTTAGACTGCCCTTCCGAATGGCGGCGCCCACCCTAATTTTTCTCGCGTTCTTTTCGATGAACGCTTTAGCGCAATCTGCACAGGACCCCCCTGCTCGCATAGAAACGCGCGTTGAGGTAGTTAATGTCGGCGTTACGGTGACGGACGCACAGGGGCATTTTGCCGGCAATCTTGCGCGAGAAAATTTCCGCGTCTTCGACAATGGGATTGAACAGCCTCTCACCAACTTCGCTTCCATCGATGAGCCTGCCCAAGTTCTTGTCCTGGTTGAGATGGGCCCCGGCGTGTTTTTTCTCGAGAACGAACATCTTGAGGCGGCTGGGCTTTTTCTGCGGGGTCTCGCGCCAGACGATCGCGTCGCGCTCGCCGGGTATGAAAAAACTCCGAAGGTTCTGGTCAATTTCACGACCGACAAGAAGCAGGTTGCAGGTGCTATAGCGGGATTGCGTTACAACCTTGGCATGGCCGATTTAAATCTCTTCGAATCGCTGGACACCGCGCTCGGATGGCTCGCGCCGATTCCCGGGAAGAAAGCCATCGTCTTGCTTTCAACCGGATTGGACACCTCCGAGCCAGGGTATTGGGGGAAACTCGAACCGAAACTTCGCAATGGTGAAGTTGTGATTTTGCCTGTGGCGCTCGGCTCGGCGCTGCACGTGCAGACGCCGCCGAAGCTTCGCAGCAAAAAAAAGAAACACGCGGATTTCACAGTGCCCGCTAGCGTTCTCGAAGCTTTCGGCGAAGCCGATCGCGCGCTGAAAGAGATCGCCGCGTCCACTGGCGGCCAATTTGCTTCCCCTCAAAAACCGAGTGACTTCGCGAATATTTTTTCTCAGGTGGCGTCGCTCCTCCGCCATCAATACAGCCTCGGCTTCCGTCCGCAACACGACGGCCAAGCGCATAAAATCGAGGTACGCCTGACAAGTGCTTCAGGCCAGCCGATTTTGACGCCCCAGGGTCAGCCTCTCTATCATGTAAGCCATCGCCAAGGGTATCTCGCGCCGGTCGCCCGGTAGTTCCCCATGTATGCACACTGGGTCTATTTGTAACGCGATATTGTGGAACCTAAGCGGCTAGGATTCGTATTCTTTGAGGGTTTGGGCCATGTCTCGCAGACGCGCATCTACTAATGCGAAAGATGTATGTGCTTCGAAGCGACCATCCGAACCGCGCTGCCCGGCACGCACGCCGGTCAGAATTTCAATTCCCTGCTCCACCGTGGCTACCGGGTGAATGTGAAATTTCCCCGCCGCTACTGCGTCTACCACATCTTCGCGCAGCATCAGGTCCTCGACATTTTCAGACGGAATCATCACGCCTTGCGTGCCGGTAAGCCCTTTCAGGCGGCACACGTCGAAGAATCCTTCGATCTTTTGATTCACGCCTCCGATGCACTGAATATCGCCTTGTTGATTCACCGAACCGGTGACCGCGATATCCTGGCGCAGCGGCAAACCCGAAAGCGCCGACAGCAGCGCATATATTTCCGTCGAGCTGGCGCTGTCCCCATCTATTCCGGAATACGATTGTTCGAAGCAGATGCTGGCAGCCAGTGACAGCGGCTTATCCTGCGAAAATTTCGACCGCAGATAGCCGGCGATAATCTGCATACCTTTATCGTGAAAACGGCCGCTGAGGTTGGCTTCGCGCTCAATGTTGATCAGGCCTGACTTACCAAGCGCCGCCGACGCCGTAATGCGCACCGGCTTGCCAAAGGCATATCCGCCAATTTCCAGCACGCTCAATCCGTTGACTTGTCCGGCGCGCGCGCCGGAGGCATCGATCAAAAGCGTTCCTTCGTCGATCATCTCGCGGATCTTCGTTTCAATCAGATTGTGCCGTTCGATCTTGGATTCGAGCGCCGCCCGCACGTGTTGCGCGGTAACCAACCCAGCCTTTTCTTCACGAGACATATAACACGCCTCGCGCGCCAGATCGGCTATGTCCACGAAACGTGACGTTACCTTATTCCGCCGCCCGGCTTTGCGTACCCCATATTCCAGCATCGCCGCGACCGCGCTGCGGTCAAATGGGCAGAGCCCTTCCGCTTCACTGAGCTTTCGCAGCCGTCCGCCATATTCCGAAATCACTTCTTCGGTCATCAGCATCTCTTCGTCGAATTCGGCTCGCACTTTAAAAATCTTGCGGAAATCCTCTTCATACGCATACAAGAGCTCGTACATATCGCGGTCGCCGATCAGAACAATTTTTACGTTGATCTCAATGGGCTCCGGCTTGAGCGCCGAAGTGCCAAACGGAAAAAACATGTCGATGGGCTGGATCTCGAGACGGCTATGGTTGAGCGTGCGCTTCAAAGTGCGCCATACCCCTGGCTCCGTGAGCGTGTCCATGGCATACATGATCAGGAAACCGCCATCGGCGCGCAGTATCGAGCCTCCGCGCAAGTCCATAAAATCGGAATTCCAGCCGCCGCGCGAATCGTAGCTCCTCTGAATCGTTCCAAAAAGATTTGCGTAAGTCGGAGTCGTCTCGAAAATAATTGGGCCCGCGTCATCGTCGCTATGCGCAAGTATTACGTTCACGCCATAGACGCGGAAGGGATCGCGCTCACCGGTTGCGCCGCGGGTTGTCGGGCCATCTTGCGCGGTTGGCGGCGTCTGCTCTTCTTCGCCTTCGCGTTCCTTGAAGGGATCGAGGTTATCGAGCAAGTGATGCCGCACTTCTTCCAGATATTCAGCCACGGCGAGCCCGGGATATTTTTCCTTCAGCTCCTCGATTACGCCATCCACAAGCACGGAAGCGGCTTCTTGCTCGAGATAGCTCAGCTCGCTGGCAAGCTCGCGCGAGAGTGTGAGCGTCTTACGGTAGACTACCGTGAACTCCTGCCGGAACTGTTCGTATTTGCGCTCGATCTCTTCCGCGACCGGCGTTTCCAGCTTTCCTTCATGCACTAATTTTGTGATGTCCTCGATGGGCACCATCTGTCCTTCGAGTACCGGAAAAATTTCTGGCAGCGCCACTGCGCCCACTTGCATGTGACCGAGCGCAAATTGGTCGCGCGCGATTCGTCGCGTAAAATCATCCATCAATTCCTTTTCGCGGGTGGTAAAGCGGTCGACGATTCTGCCCTTCTGCCGCTGAAAAGGTTCGCCCTCGAAAACCTGAGGAATGCGGCGGCGCAAAAACTCGATTCCCGATTGCATGTCTTTTTTGTAAGCATTCGCCTGCCCGCGTCCGAGCGCCAAGAGGCGCGGCCGGTCGGCACTCTTGAAATTGTTCACATAGCAGCGGTCCAGGGATTCCTTCGTGGTTGGCCGAATTTCCTCGATCATTCGCGAAATCATTCCGCCGCGGCTGGTGCCGGCCAGGCCGCAAACGAAAATATTGTAGCCGGGCGCTGACAGCTCGACGCCCATTTTCAGCGCGCGCAAAGCTCTCGCCTGCCCGATAATTCCCTCGCGTGGCTCGGCTTGAGCCGTCGTCGCAAATGGAATGCGATCGGGGTCGCATCGCCACCGTAGTTGATCCGCGGTAAGTTCGACAAGCGGAACGGCAAGCTTCGTGGTCATAAAAACTGCTCCGAGCGCGTTACTGTAACACAGCCGTGGCGCACCTCTTGAAAAAGCGCAGCACTGGTTTACATAGATGCTAGCGCCGGCATACCCAGATGCCAGCGGGCGTCAGGAAAATGTCATTCGGGCTTACACAGACAAGAGTGCGGCCGCTTCGCGTTCCTTTAAATAAACGTCAATAAGTCCGGCCGCGGTGGCCACCACGATTGGCCCCAACACCAGCCCCAGCATCCCAAAAACTTCCACGCCGCCAAGTACGCTGATAAATACCGCCAGCCCGCTCAACTGCGCGCGTCCGCTCAGCAAAATGGGCCGCAGCAAACTGTCGACAACGGTGGATACACCGGCGCAGATCGCAACAAGTATAAGAGCTTTTCCCCAGTGGCCGGTAAAAACCAGCCAGATTGCGGCGGGAATAAAAATCAGGCCCGATCCGATTACCGGTATCAGCGAAACAAAGGCCATACAAACTCCCCAGAAAAATGGGTTGGGAAGATGCACCAGCCAAAAGGCCAATCCGCCCAGCGTGCCCTGAATGGCCGCGATAATCAGGCTCGTCGTGACGCTGGCAAAAATTAAATCGCGCGCCTCCGTGATTACTTTTTCTCGATGTTCATCCTCGAGAGGAATTAGGCCACGCATGGTCCGGACAATGGGATGGGCGTCGCGAAAAACGTAGAACAGCGCAAAAATGGTTACGAACAGATCGAACAGAACTCCCAGCACATTTCGTAACACCGTTCCCAATTTCCCGGCAAGAAATTCAGCGACGCGAGCGGTATACTGTCTCACCAGGGTCGGTAGATCCTGGGCTCCGCCAACCGCGCCGGCGACTGGCGCGTGTTGCGTCACCCAGGTCCAAAGGCGGGTCACCCCCGGCATCTGGCCATCCACCACGGCGCGCTCAATTCCCCGCGAGGCATCCACTCCCTCGCGGACAAAAGTGGATAGCAGCGCAATCCCCGGCAGAATCAGGATCAGCGCCACCGCTGCGGTGCTTAAAAATGCGGCGCGTGACCTTCCCATGCGCCGCTCCAAGCGTGCCTGTAGGGGATAGAAAAAAACCACCAGCACCGCGGCCCAGCCGAGCGGCACAAAAAACGGTTCGAAGATGCGAAACACCAGATACGCCAGCAGAAAAACCACGGCGTAAAACAAGACCGTGGTAAGACGGTCACGAGAACTTGCTAGAGGCTGCTGGGAGGTTTTCATCTTCGGTTATAATTAACCTTCTTTACGGAGCAGCGCGAAAACACCTTACAGCGTAACGCCCTTCATGAACAAGCCCTCGCATGTGCTCTCGGGTTATCAGCTCCGCGTTCTGGCAGTACTCGCTCTGATTAATTTTGTCAACTTTGCGGACCGGCAAGTGCTGCCTCCGCTGGTCCCGCTGCTGCGCAAGGAATTTGGAGTGAGCAGTGCCGAGCTCGGTCTTCTGCAAGTTGTTCTTTTGGCGGTGCTCGCGGCCGCCAGCATTCCCTTCGGGCTTCTCGCGGATCGCTGGAGCCGCACGCGAATTATAGCCGCCGGAGTTATTTTCTGGAGCTTAGCCACTTTTTTAAGCGGCATGGCAGGCTCTTTCGTACTCCTTCTAGTTGCCCGCGCGCTCGTCGGGGTTGGCGAAGCAGCGTACGCGCCTGCCGCCCAATCCATGATTTCCGGAGCATTTTCTACAGTAATGCGGGCGCGCGCGCAATCCATATTTGCCGCCGGAATGGTGCTCGGCGGAACCGCCGGGCAGGCGATTGGCGGTGTTGTCGGCCAATGGGCCGGCTGGCGGCCAACATTCTATTTTGTCGGCGTTCCGGGCTTGATTCTCGCCTTGGCGATGCTTGGAATGAAGGAGCCTCCGCGCGGTCCGCGCTCAGAAGTGGTGCCGCTTACCAAGCTGCTTTCCGTTCCCGCGTTTGTAGCCTTGATCGCAAGCGGCGTCCTGATTACCTTTGCCAGTGTGGCGTTCATCACCTGGGGAACGGATTTCGTCGTCCGGTACAAGGACTTCAGCTTGCGCGAAGCCGGCTTTTCGCTTGGACCAACATTGCTCGTTTCCTCGCTCGCTGGCGTGCTGGTCGGCGGAATGCTCGCCGATTATTTTCAAAAACGCATCGTATTTGGCAGAATTCTCACGGTGTCGCTGGGATTCCTTTTGGCCGCTCCATTTATTCTATGGGCCATCACGACGGAGGAAAAGTCCACGGTAGTGATTGCGTTCTTCACCGCAGGCTTCTTCATGTCGTGGTATCACGGGCCAGTGACCGCGGTAATTCATGACATGATGCCGCGGCGCGCGCACGCTTCGTCCATTGGCATGTACATGTTTGCGACGCAATTACTGGGCGGCATTTTTGGACCTCTGGTGGTCGGCGAAATCGACGACCTTGCGGATCTCGTGCTCGGCTTGCGCGTTGCGGTCGGAGTAATGGTTGTTGGAGCTCTGATGATGTTCCTGGTGATGTATTTCATCAAGCGCGATGGATTGCAACATCAGTGTTTGGACAGCTTTCGCGCCGAGCCCAGCGAATAGAAAATGCCTGGGGCAATTTCCGCGATGTTATGCTTGCAAGACCTTGTGCCGCTGGGAGTTCTTCGTGGCCAGACTTCCGATGAGGCTTCCGTATGACTGATCGTGCCAATTGCAAACATTTGCAAACGCAAATTATCGCCAAAGACAGCGACGCGGAATACCTCGAGTGCCTGGAGTGCGGCGAAATTCTGGAAGCGGGAGAACTGCAAGAACCTCCTGAATTCCCCGAATCGCTTTCCGACGCGTGAGCAAAATATCCGAACAAATAACTTAACGGATTTGCAGTTTGTCAATCAGCCGGAGAACATCGTCATGGGAGACATCATAAAGCGATCGGACATCTTCTTCTTCAAGGCGCTCGCGAAGGTATTCCGCGGCAATGTAGCTGGCCTCGCGGTCGGCCAAATCGCGGCCAGCGCGATCGCGGAACACCACAAATGCCGTGTGCAAAAGACCGATCAGAATATTGCGTCCATCGACAAGAAACTTTGTGTCAATGGTATCGCTGTGGCGCGTGGCGATGCCGTTCCAAGCGTGCGAGAAGCGGCAATGAAAGTTCTGCCCGGTCAGCTTTGAGGTGACGTCGAACGGGGCCACAAACTCGCTCATGGCCCCGACATTGGCGATCATTGCGGGCATATTCTTTTTGGCTGCTCCCAAGCGTCAACGCCCGCCTGCGGCTACGGTTTCGTTTTGAGCGAAGCTGCGAACCGCTGCGCCGACCCCGGCCCCGCTTGGCAATCGCAATCCCTGATCGAGTAAAGTTTTTTCCAGAGCGCCGAGGAAGAGCAAAACGTTATTGCGCAGGCAGGAGTATCCCATCAACCCAACGCGCCAAATTTTCCCCTTGATCGGTCCGAAGCCGCCCGCGATTTCAATATTGAACTCCTCGAGCAATTGCTGGCGAACCTTCAGATCGTCAACTCCCTGAGGGATATTGACGGAGGTAACCGTAATCAGGCGGTCGGCAGCAGTGGAAACAAATAGGTGAAGGCCCATGGCCTCCAAGCCAGCGATGAGCGCTTGCTGATTCTGGCGGTGGCGCTCCCACCGCGCCTCCAAGCCTTCTTCGACAACCAGACGAAGGGCCTCACGCAACGCGTAGATCAGCGAAATCGGCGGCGTGTGATGGTAGAGGCGATCCTTGCCCCAATAATTCATCGCCGTGGTGAGATCGAAATACCAGCTTTGCACCTTGGTCTTACGCAACCGCAAAATTTCTTCAACACGCGCGTTCACCGTAATCGGAGACATTCCCGGCGGCGCACTGATGGCTTTTTGCGAGCCGCTGAAACAGATATCGATTCGCTGGCGGTCAATGTCCAGTGGCACGCCAGCGAGCGTGGCCACTGCGTCTACCACGAGCAGCGCGCCCAGCTCATCGGCTACTTTGCGGAAATCTTCGAGACGATGCACAACTCCGGTGGAGGTTTCGCCGTGCGCCAGGCCCAGCAGCTTGATCTTTTTACCCTTGGCGGCGCGGCGCACATCATCGGGATCCACAGGACGTCCCATGGGCGCATCGACGCGGGTAACTTTTGCGCACGTGCGCTCCGCGATTATGGCCATACGCTCCGAGAACGTGCCGTTCACGCAAACAATCGCTTCGTCGCCCTCTTCGAGAGGATTGAGGACGGCAGCCTCGATGCCGCCGGAGCCCGAGGCGGAAAGGGGGAAGGTTACGCGATTTTCGGTCTGAAAAGTTCTGCGCAACAATTCCTGCACATTGGTCATCATGGTGACAAACCAGGGATCGAGATGACCGACAAGCGGAGCGGCCATGGCACGGTACACGCGCGGATCAATACAAGAGGGGCCGGGCGTGAGCATCAGCCGCACCGGAGGATTAAGTTCTGCTAGCGGGTAGTTCATCAGTTCATCCTTGAGCATGCTTTTGCGGATCAGCACCAAGCGGAATTATAAGTCTCCCCGATTCCCGCCATCCGCGCAACCGCCAAAATGGACTTTATGGGTTCTGGAAGGCCCGTTAGAGGCCGCTTTATATAAATAAGGCAGGCTAAATAGCGGAGATCACTAACACTTGGAAGAAGCGTGAGGGCGAACCGGGGCTACTGTGTGGCGCGCGCCGCGGCAGTGTCAGGATAAAAGAATTTTCCTTCGAGCAATTCCCTGATGACGTGGACGAGATCCTGACCGCCCTTGGCCTTGGAGAGGTATCCATGGGCGCCGGCGGCGAGAATTTCCTGGATGGTGTGCTCGGACTCATGAACCGTAAAAACGAGGATTTTGGTTTCCGGACGGTGGCGCAGAATTTTTCGCACAGCAGCCAGCCCATTTACCACGGGCATATTGATATCGAGGATGATGAGATCGGGATGCAACTCGTTGGCTTTGTTAATCACATCCTGGCCGTCAACCGCTTCCCCGCAAATTTCCCATTCGGTTTCGGTTTGCAGCATGGTGCGAACCCCACGGCGGAGGATTTCATGATCATCGGCGACTAGGATGCGTTTCCGTGTCGCTGGGAATTCGGTGTGCGCTCCTTCCACATCGCGGCTGCATTGCAGGCTCGGAATTTCCCGAGCGATTTCCCCTACATTAGAGGCGGGAAGAGAGGCGGTGACCAGTGTGCCTTCATTCGCGGCTGAGGTGATTTCCAGCCTTCCAGCGAGCTGCCGCATACGTTCTTTCATTCCCTGGATGCCCACGCCGAGCGGGGCGTCCGCTCCGTGAACGGATTTAAGGGCCTCGGTGGGCATGCCTTTGCCGAAGTCGCCGACTTGCACTTTCACTTCAGTACCGGTTACCCGCAAGCTGACATAAGCCTTGGGGCTGCCGGAGTAGCGGTGAATGTTAGTCAAGCTTTCCTGGACCACGCGAAACAGCGTGACTTCCACCTCCGGGGGCAACCTGGAAAAATCGGAGGAAATATCAACCTCGACCGCTATACCGGTGCGGTGCTCGAAACCTTGCGCGTACCACTTTACGGCTGACGCGAGACCTAACTCGTCGAGCAGCGGCGGGTGAAGCAAGTAAGAAAGTGTGCGGATTTCCTCGCCGACCTGGCGAGTCAAGGCGGCGCACTCCCCCAGAGTTTTGCGCGTGGCGGCATCAAGTCGTGTGGTCTTGTTGTTGAGGATTTGCGATAGCGCGATGGATTGCACGGCAAGGTTTTGACCGGTGATGTCGTGCAAATCGCGGGCAATGTGGCGGCGTTCGTCGTCCTGAAGCTGCAGCAAGCGAGAGGAAAGTTGCCGTAGGGTTTCCTCGTTGGATTTGAGCGACTCGTTTGCTTCCATCAACTCCGTCAGCTCGGTGGCCACCACGCAAATCGTCTGCAGACCGGGACTCTTAATCGGGCTCAATGAAAATCGGATGACGCGGCTCCGGCCATCTACGGTTTCAAGACTGATTTCACCTTTGGCGATGTTCTCCCGCGCATGCTCGATAAGAGACTGCAGCTTTTCGCGCTCGGGCTCGGCAATGTGAGATTGCACCGGCGTGCCGATGAATTTTTCGAGCGCCACGCCGAGAATCTCAGCGAAGCGAAGATTGGAATAAAGAATCGTGCCGTTGGCATCCAGGGTCGCGGCTCCTTCATTGATGGTTTCCACAAGAACGCGATACGGATGCTCGGCGCCTTGTAAAGTGAAAACCTGGTCGCCATTCGGACCACTGATCACCAGCGCGTCCACACTCCCGCTGCGGATCGCCTGCAAAGTTTCTTCGAGCTCTTCCACACGAGTACGCAATTGGGTATCCGTCTGCGCACGGGAACGCGTCGCAGTGCGAGTTCGTTTAGCAGCCGGATGAGTTCGTTTAGCGGGAGACATCGATTAAGCGCTCTCCACCTGGAGATCGAGCCCCGCCAAAACGCGCTTGCGGTTTGACAAGTTCCCCACCAATTTACGAAACGGCAGCGGCAGCTTCTTTACCAGGGTGGGAGCCGCGATAATTTGCGCCTCGCGCGCTAATTCCGGCTGCTGGTAGATATCGATCACTTCGAGCTCGAACTGCCCACATAGAAATTCGCTGCAAACCTGCTGGAGGTTATGTACCGAGTCTGCGGAGCGCGGTGTTTGACCAGTGATGAATAAGCGCAGCGAGTACATGCGCTGCGGCTTGGCATCTTTCTGGGCGCGTTTGGCGCCGCCCTTGCGTGATCTTAGTTTCATGCCGTCTTCCCCGCCGCCGCGCTAGAGGCTGGTCTAAATTCGGTACTACGGGTGTCTAAACCAACTAGAACGCGCTCGGTGTTTGAAAGGTCTCCAATAATCTTGCGAATAGGAACGGGCAGGTTGCGCACCAGCGTCGGTATAGCCACAATTTGATCCCCTTGAGCCAGTTGCGGGTTCTTCATCAGGTCGATCACCTGGATGCGATATTTTCCTTCTAAATGTTCGTTGCAGATGCGCTTGAGATTTGAAAGCGCGGTTAGTGATTTGGGCGTTTGTCCCGCCACGTACAGGCGCAGCTCTATAATTTCACCGGAAGGTTGTTGGGTTCCGGATTTTTTCTTCATCGGCCACCTCCGGCGGCTTTTCTGCTCGGGGAGTTCGATTCTTGCTTGGGGCCAGCACGGCGGCTTTGCGCCATAGCTTTGCGGTCGAGCTCCAATTGCTGTTCGCGGGCCTCACTCTGCTCGATAGCCAGCGCAAGTTTGTTTTCCTCGGCAGCGAAATCGGCTTGCAACATTTGTATCTGTGCCTGGAGAGCGTCGCGCTTTCGCGCCAGCTCTTGTTGGATGCGTTCCATTTCCCGCTGCCGGATGAGAGCTTCGGCTCGTTCCTTAGCCTCCTGCGCGAGGCGCGAGGAGCCAGTAAGCACGCCGCCTGCGCCGATATATGCAGGTACGAGTTTTATCCCATTGAGAGTCATCACAAACTCCCGGACCTGCTGAGAGTGCGCCATTCCGCGAGACTTCAACACATGCAGGCAGCGATTGCGTTCGCCGTTCAGCTCGACGTCGCGCAGCAAAATCCACGTGTCAATCAAGGAAGATATGCCCACCTCGGATTGCTCCAACAAATCCCCACCGGAGGTCAAGCTGGTGAGAAAAGCCGTGATTTGGCCGCTTTTCAAGTAATCCAGCAGGCGCATCAGCATGGAATGAACTTCTTTTTCGGTACTGCCGGATATTAAGTTTGTAACCGGGTCGATAATTACGCTTTGGGGTTTAAATTTCTCGACGAGCTTATGTATCCGAAGCAAGTGCATCTCGACGCCATACTGCGTGGGACGCCAAGCTTGATGGACCAGAAGCCCTTTTTGAACCCACGGCTCGAAATCGAGGCCCACGGATTTCATGTTTCGCGCGAGCTGGTCATAGGATTCCTCGAACGCGACATAGAGGCAGCGCTCGCCTCTACGGCATGTAGCATCGGCGAAACTGGCGGAAGTCGTCGTTTTACCGCTGCTGGCGGTTCCGCTGATCAGAATACTGGAACCGCGATAATAACCCTTTCCTTCCAGCATCTCATCCAGATTGGCGATCCCTGTGGGTACCCGCTCGTTGGAAATTTCATGCTTCAACTCTAGGGAAGTGAGTGGCAAAACGGACATGCCTTGCTCATCGATCAGAAACGGGTATTCATCAGCGCCATGGCTTGTGCCGCGGTACTTGACGATGCGCATGCGCCGCGTCGAGCTCTGTTCATTGATGCGGTGATCGAGAAGGATCACGCAATCCGAAACGTATTCTTCGAGACCGTGGCGCGTCAGGGTCCCTTCACCGCGCTCGGCAGTGACCACTGTGGTCAAGTCATGGTCTTTGAGCC